>ENA-ORPD01000089-ORPD01000089.1-human-gut-metagenome-genome-assembly--contig:-NODE-89-length-84315-cov-24.413826_pt1 | contig 84315 bp, 84 predicted proteins | sample MGYA00242143_ERZ509076 | MGnify/ENA primary metagenome ERZ509076 (study PRJEB26280, sample SAMEA2338706) | human gut metagenome | biome: human gut; feature: human-associated habitat; material: faeces... | reverse complement strand
GGGGAGCCGTTCTCGCCCATATCCTTGAACATCGGAGAGAGAACATCCATACTGCCCGCCTTTTTGAGTGTCGAAAGAAACTCAATCAGTGCGGCATTCATATCCGTTTTTACCAACTTGGAGAACTTCTGCACGTCCATACCTGCGACTTTGGCGTACTTTGCCGGGTCTTGGTATATTCGGACAATAACCTGCGAGAGAGCGGTCGAAGATGCTTCGAGCTTTTGATTGTTGCTGTCGAGGACAGCGGCAAAGCCCATAATCTGCTGTACGGTCATACCTGCTTGCGCTCCCACGCCACCCATTCGCGATGCGAACTCTGCGATATAGGGAGCGGAAGCGGAGCAGTTCTGCGATAACTCGTTTATCACAGAACCTACCGACAGCAGGGCTTTCTCGGTGCCGAGCCGCTTCTCGTCCCCGAATATACCTGTCAGTTTGGAGAGGGTCAGCGTGGCTCCGCTGCCGAGGTCGTCAAGTGCAACATTGATTTTGTCGGCTGCGCGGACAAAACCGAGGACATCTTCTTGTGAGTTTTTTCCGAGTCGTCCTGCTTCCTGGGCGAGTTGGTTAAGTTCCTCTCTCGGAGTACGGGTGTCTATCTTCTTGAACTCCTCGTTGAGCGCACCGACTTCCTCGGCTGACATACCCGTAAATTTGCGGACATTAGCCATCTCTTGCTCCATTTCCGCGTAGGCATTTACCGCCTTACGCCCTGCCATTACCAATCCCGTAATGGCTGCACCGACAGCGAGGAGAGCCATCTGCCACTTGTTAATCCAGTTGATGACGCGGTCAGAGAGTGATTGTTGCTCTCGCATGGCGGAGTTTACGTTATCAATCTCTCTCTTGACCGCCTTAATCTTCTCTATCTGCGCATCCCACGCGGCTGTGCCTCGCTCGATGCCGTTCAGCTCGTTCTTCAACTGCTTCAATGTCTTGTTCAGCTCCCGAGGTGTCGCCTTGTCGAGCCGATGGAGAACTTGCTCGCAGGTGGCAGCAGAGCCTTTCAATTGCTCCATAGTCCGTTGGGTGGCATTGAGTTCACGCTGAAGTTTCTTCATCGTGGCTTTGTCACCGGCTTTGGCGGCTTTTTCAATCTGCTTTTCCAAATGCTTTGCATCCTTTTCCAGAGAAGAAAGCATCTGCTGAGCCTGTTTGCCGTTCACGGAGAGAACGACTTGGGCGGTAGATGTATAATTTGCCATAATTCCTTATCAGTTTAGAGGTAAATGGTAAGAGGTAAAAGATATTTTGCTCTTGATGCAAATATCGCCACGGATTTTCATACTGGAAAAGACGTGAGAGGTGTCGGTTCTCATACCTCTATGCCCTTACCTTTTACCTCTAAACGACCTTGATTTTGATGGGCGGCACCCCTGCCGATGGGTCCCGTCGAAATCAAGCCTTAAAAATTTGACTGTCAGGCAAATTTGACATCTCGCGAGGTGTCCGCTCTACAAAAATCTTCGATTTGTAGGGGCTTGCGAGATGATAAGTCCGAAGAATGAGGACTTTGGAGGTTACGGAGGCTTGCCTCCGTAGGGGCTTTGCACATCCCCCACCGCGCTGATTTGCAATTTCTTAATCGCTCTTTTCGCCCGACCGCTATATGCAGAACGGGCGGTAAAATCGCTGCCGTGTGCGTGAAAATCCAGTTTACGGATTTTCCGCTTACGACAGCACTCCGCTTTCTCGCATAGCGAGGCATAACGATGGCGATGTGCGGTGATGACGATGCTGTGCGTAACGGAGGTGAGCCAGCCAAAGGAACGGAGGGAACTCGGAGTGCCTACATCAGGATTAGAGCAAATGGCAGGTGTCGTGCAACGCAGTGGAGCGACAGACACTTTGTTATAGGCTTGCCCTGTAACAGTGTGCCGACCTGCCCTTGCCCTAAGCCGTAGGCAAACTCGGAGTGAGTGAAGTGGTTGGCTGACTGCCGGAGTGGAGTAAGTGCATCGTCGTCCGTGCATCGGGGCGAGGGGCGGGCGTATAATCAAGGTGCGCAGGGCGTGTGTCGGTTTTGGGCGAAGTGGAGCTGACGAGAAGCGAAAGGGAAATGGAGGCGTTGCCGGAGCAAACAGCGAATGAAGGGTGTCGTGTAACGCAGTGAAGCGACAGGCTTTCTCTTAAATGCTTGCGTTTGAGAGTAAGCCGACCCTTCCTCGCCGTGCGCCGCAGGCTGCTCGGGCATAGACGGAATGAACCTCGCGGCTCGTGGCGGAATGAGCGGTAAACCGACGCGCCCGGAGCGATAAATCCTCTTTCTGCCGACAGGTGTAACACCGTGCATACGTTCTCCTCTATGGGTGGGAGAAGCGGCTGTCGGTGATGTTAAGGGCTTCGGAGAGAATGAGGGAGCGTAGCGGCCAGGCATCAAGAGCCGGAAAAACAAGCGGAGGTTTCGGGTTGACAGCGGAGTGGAAGCGTGCCACCACCCCGACAAAGGAGGGGTGGCGGCGAAAGCTGTAATGCAGCCGTCAAAGATAGTTTGTAACCGTAGGTGCAGACAGTAGCGACCCGGCACCGTGACGCAGGAGCGGTGTCGGGATTAAGCGCATGGCAAGCCGGAGGGCGCAATTTATCGACCCGAATACCGAAGCGGTCGCTATTCACAGGGAGGAACGACCCGTGAACAACGATGTTCGGGCTTGAAGATGTACAGGACGGAAGCGGACGATTGAACGCAGATTGTCTAAGACATCAGCATAAGCCGCTTCGGGTGGGGAGAATAATCAACGTATGCGAAAAAACAAACGAGCCATCCTCGCGGACAACTCGCTTGTCGAAAAAATGAAAAAAGTCTACTCGCAGAGTGTATAATGTTTATCGTTTTCGGTAGAAAACATATAATAATCCACCTATCACAAGAATTGTGATGATGAACATTGTTGTGCCGTCAGGCGGATTATAGATGCGCGTTGTGGCGGTGTGTTCCGTTGAAGACTCGGCGGCTGATTGATGATACGCCACCGTATCAAGTCGATTGAAGGCTTCAACACTATCTCTATGAACACGCCGCTGATCTATGACGCGCCCACGTACTGCCTTCAGGTGAATAATCTCCGGCTGACAGGCGACTGTGTCGCCGATATAATAAGGTCTTTCGATATTGATTTTCAGGGTATCGAAGCTAAAATCAATATTCCTTATGAGCGAGTCAATCACCGCTGTTGTGCGGTGATGCTCAGACCGTGCGACGCTGTCGACTGACAGCGAGGTATTACTGACAACCTCTTTGTGGGAGCGGCAACCGCCCAAAAAGGCGGTTGCGGCGAGAGCAAAGAGCATATAGAAATGGCGAAGGCGTTTCATAGGTCTTTATACTCTTTGGTAGCGTCGAAAGACGGACAGGCTTTGTTCGCAAAATCGCGGTAGCCGTGGATAGCGGCTACCGGGTATTTTGCCTTTAATTCACGAAGCAGCTTCAAAAGCGATGCCTTTTGAGCGTCTGTCCGTGTATCTTTCGGGGTCTTGCCGTCTGACGCACAGCCTCCGATATAGCAAACTCCGATTGAGTTTGCGTTATGCCCAGTGCAGTGTGCGCCGACCTGACTCTCAGGTCTGCCACTATGTACCGAGCCATCGCGATAGATTACATAATGATAGCCGATGCAGCGGAAGCCTCGCTGACGATGCCAACCGTCAATATGTTGGACGGTGAAATCCTTGCCCTCAGGCGTAGCCGCGCAATGGACGATGATTTTGTCAATCTTCCTCATGTGATTTTGTGTTGTTGGTGTTATACTGATAGTGATATTTCATACCGAAAACCGCGCCCGCGAAAGTGAGAATTTCGCCGAAAGCCACGAGGACGGAGTCGTGGATTTCGCCGGGCGGCGGCACGATGAAACCTGCTACCAACAGGCCGCATCCGACCACGATTAGAAAAATCGCTGAAAGGAGCGTGATTGTAGGTTTGTGTTTGCGAATTTCCATTGTAATATGTTGTGTATGTGAGATATTATTGCTAATTTTGCATAGTAAGTGAAGACAAGCTAATCAACCCGGACACCTCTCAACGATGTAAAGCCAAGCTAAGAAAAATGTACACCTCTCAAGTATGCGAGATAGCATCTCCTTATGGGCTATCGGCGTCGCAGTATTCCGGATAGCAGTCCCCGTAGTTTTCCTCCGGGCTATCATGTGAGCCGTTTATGAGATAGCAGTCCCCGAAGCGCAAGCTCCGGGCTATCTTTTTTATGGAGGTAACTCCATCAATTTCGGCTGCACTCGGCAAAGCCGGAGCAAGCTCCGCTCTGCGCTCATTGGCACGAAAAGTTTAGGGGTATGTGTTATCGTGAGAAGTGCCATGTTTCCTTTGTCGGATTATATACGATTGTGAACTCGGCAAGCGAGCTTACGAGGTTGGCGATTGAGATGCGCGAGCGTCCCGGCAAGATTTGTTTTGCAAATCCGATGGCGAAGCGAAAGCGCATCATTCTATGTTTTTTCGCGTTCTTGGGGTCGAGCATACAGACGCAAGAACGCCCCCACGCAACGAACGGTGTGCCGTCCCTGCGCTTGAAAGTTTTGACAATGGTTTCGGGCGTGTATGCGTATGCGTTTGCCGGTTCGCAATAATGAATATGTGAGTTGGTGCTGAACATTAGATAATTGCCAGTGTCGATTTTGACCGTATAGCACGAGCCGAACAGATTCCACCCTTTGCGCTTGTCGCAATACTTTTTCCGTGGTTCTCCTGCAGCAATGGCTACTTTGTCGCCCCACTGGTTGCGTTTGCGCGTGTTCCGAAATAGATATGGCACATATCCGTCGGCCACAAGCTGCTGCGCACCTAACAGACGTAGTCGCCCATTCTCGGTGACAACCGAGATTTGGGCTGTATTATAAAGTCCTTTCGAGTCTTCGGTCATACCGAGTTTTGCCTGAATCACATCGAGAAGTTTCTCCATTTCGGCAACGGCTCGTCGGGCGTTATTGAGGTCGATAACCTGCTGCGCTCGCATAGCCCCGGCACGTTCGGTAGTCGCCTGTTGGATGAAAAGGTTGTTGTTATAAGTGCCGATAGAGCCGTTGGAAAGGTCAACGGTCTTGATGTTTGCCAGGATATGATTGCGGTCGGCAGCTCCTTGTTGGAGCGAAACGACAGCTTGGCCGGCTGCCTTGAAGCCGTCAAGCAGTTTCTTGATAGTTTCAACGGTATCGGAAGTACCTGCGGTGGCTATAAGGTCTGCGAGACGTTGCAGAATATAGCCGAGCGATTCGGGAGTGATAGCGTCCTTGGCTTTCAAGGCGCGAAACTCAGTGATGAGTTGGGAAACGGATTTAGTATCAATAGCCATAACGATGCTGTGTTTATGCAGCAAAGTTATGGCTATCACTATACAGACGAAAAGACAAGAAATGCAGTGTCAGAGAGTAACTGACCTGCGCATAATGTCGGGATTGAGGGCATTGGAAACAGCCCGACAAAATTCTTGGCCGAGGCTGTCGGCATAAAATTCCTGAATGTTCATCACTGATGCGAAATACTTGCGAGAGAACCAACGCTTGCGTTTGCGACCGTTGGCTTTGCCAATGTCGCCGGGGTTTCCTCGCGGAGTATTGCGTCCCGTACCGTAGTCCACAAACAAACCGTATGTGTTGAAGGCTTGTGAAAGTGTAATGTCAATGAACTTTCCGTCGGCAGTCATTGAGATGCCGACGGTTGAGCGGTACAACGCTCCTGTGTCTACCGCTCCTAAGAGTGCGATTTGCTCGCGCCATATCTTTACCATAGTGGCATTGAAAGCGCGGACGTATTTACGCCGGGCTTCAATCTGTTCATCATTGTTTCCACTCATCTTCGTTGTATCTTAAATCGGTGTAGGCATCTACGGCAATTTGGAAATAAGCGCAAGCACAGCCGGAGAAAAAATAGCGGTCAATCTCGTTGAACGATATTCTGGGGTCGATGTAGATGCAGTTCTGCTCTAATCTGACCCTTTCGAGGATAAGTTTCGACATGAATTGTCGGAACAGTTCGCGCATAATTTCCATGCACTCCGAGCGAGCCGACATATCTTCGGCGGCGTGGCGCATGGCGAGGAAAACGGTCTTTACTCGCCGCGTCCTCGGAGTGTTGTTTAATTCTGTATATCCGTTGGCAATATCCGAGACACAGCAGAACGCGGTGGCGGTCTGCATCTGCGCGAGTGCTTCCTCGAAGCCCTCCAAACCGCTGACATGGCAAAAAATGAAGTTCTCATTTTGAGCCAAAGCGTTGGTGGCGGTCAGTTCCTCGAAGAACTGAGCCGCATTCCATCTACCATTGAGTTGCGTTGTCATTTCGATTGCATTTTGGCGTTGAGTTCCTTATATTCTCTCGCTTGTGCATTAAGTTCCGTCAATGCACGGTGGGTATCGAGGGCGAGGACTTCGGCTTCTTTTGTAATATCCCCTTTGGTGAGCGCACGGATTTGGGCGTTCATCGCGTCCTCGACCGATGCTGACGAGCCGAGCAGGTTGCCGTCTGCGGCACCGGCCAACGGCTGAAAGAAGTCGGAGTATTTCTTCGACAGCTTTTCTTTCAACGCGGCAAACCAGTAGAATATATTGATGCGCTCGCACGGCTTGAAAGTCATAGACTTGCCGTAGAGCGTTGCTCCGAGTTCATCGAGGATATTGTCATCTTGTGTAGCGAGATAACCTTGATAGAGGTTATCGCAGATGATGTAGGTTTCAAACGGCACACCCTCGAAGTCAGCCGGAAGTGCTTGCTGACGGTTGATTTTCGAGATACGGACAGGAAGGATCGGTAGTGAGCCGAGCCATGCGAGATGCTGAAGCAGCTCTGCGAGGGTCACAGGCGTAACCTCGAAAAGAAGTTTTCCTTTTTTGAGAAGGTATGAGCCGGTATCCTGACGACCGATAACCTTTGTGCCGCTCCAACGGAGCAAGCAAATGGTCCTTATTTCGTCTGTGGTATGTTCTGCGGCAATAAGTTCGTAGACATAGCGGAGGCGTTTATCGCCGAGTTCTTGCCAGTCTTGCGGCAAGACGAAATTGATTGAGATGGTCTGCATATGGAGTATGATTTGATGTTAAAAGAAATAGCCTGTCGATTTCTTTTTGTTACGGAATACAGGCGGTGAGAATAATTCGGCGGTTGCGGAGTTATGCCAATCGGGAAACTCGTCCTCGTCCTGACGGATATAGTTCACTATATCGGCAAGGCGACGAGTGCTGAATGTTCCGGCTGTCAGATAGCCCACGATTTGGGCTTTGACTTGCCGAACAACCTCTCGCCTTTTCGGGGTCAGATCTCCGCGCAGATTTTCGGAGCGGAGTGCAGACATCAACTCCGGCGAGAGCCATTCTCCGGCCAACGACGCTTCAAGGTCTATGACCAGGGGGCGGAGTTCGAGATACTTGTCCCAACGGGAGCCTGTGACTCCCCCGACGGTATCGACGATGCCGAGGTCAGGGAAAAGTGTCGCGCCGAAGAAGTCGGCTTGGTCCGATACGAGCCACTTGCTTGCCCCGACGAGTTCGGGTAACAATGCGGCGATGCAGTCATCGCGGTGTGCGAGCATCGAGCCGACGAGCCTGTCGACACGCGGCTTGGAAGCCGGAGCGAGATTCTGAGTGCTGACAACTCCGAAGCCATTCGGAGTAAGCACGATGTCGAGCGAGGGAATTGCCCGGCGCAGAGCGTCGGCAACAACGAGCCGCGAACACAATATCTTGATATTGTTGCTGTCGGTATAGCCGCAGATGGTGTTGAACGTTGAGACGGACGTAAACGTGTTTACGACCCAGTCTTCGGCGAGGTCGAGAAAGTGCGCGAGCCTTTCGATGAAGGGCGTTTCGCCCTTGACCGAGGCAATGATGTTGGGAATATGGGCACGTAACTGCGCCTCAGTCGTTATCAGTTTCATTGGGCTTGTCGGTATTAGGTGTAACTTTCTTAGCGTCTGCGTGTTCGTCGAGTGTTGTTAACTGAATAAACGGCACGTCCACCGTGACGTTATCCCAGCCGTTAAATCGGATTATGATACGATGAACGGTAAAGAGCAGGTCGTGATATGGCTTCTGCAATGCCTGAGCGATGGTGTAAAGCTCGCGCTTGTCAGAGCCGGAGTTGTTGGTCTGCGCCTTGCCGGGGACTGAGCCGACGAGATTACTATGCACACGCATAGTAAAGCATATCATATTGATAGCTTCCTGTATGTCGGTCTCCCAGTCTCCGCCCTCCTTGGAGTCGTCAATCTTGTTGATGACGACATCGTGCTGCTCCTTGCCGTCGGGCGTGACGTAGAACGTGGAGAACCAGGCTTTGCCGGAGTTCTCCGCGCCGGTCAGGAAATCAAGGATTTGCTGCTTCTCACGCACGATGCGCTCCTGCTGCTTGCGGCGGTCGGTGATGCCCTCAGCACGAAATATTGACTCCCAATATTTTGCACCGACCTCGATATGATATTTTATCGGCGCTGAGTTTTTCAGCTTCGCCTCTTTGGCGATGCCGATAAGCTGCTTGATGTTGTACCACTTGCCCCGAAACAATGCGCCATAATAAGGAATGGGATAATAGGTGGAGTCCACAGTCGGGATGCGCGACACGACGGCGAACTTGCGGCAGCGTGTCTGTTTGGCGAGTTTGTCTTGCAGATCTCGCCACGGAGAAGCCGGGTCGAGCAGGTCGATTTCTTCGATGTCGCTGCGCGACGAGATAGGCTTTCGCCAGTTGGCGTAAAGGATTTTGGAAATACGACCATGCTTGTCAGCCGGAGTGAAGCGGCAATAGCAGGCTTCCTTTCTCAACAGACGGACGATGCGCGAGCCGTCCTCGTTGAGAATAAGCACCGACACGGCGAAGCCGAAGTGCTTGAAGTCCTGACATACACCGAGGAAGTATGAAGCGAGGTCGTTGTCAAGAGTGAAGTCCTCGACGGCACTCTTGACCGCAGCGGAGGCTTCGGTGGCTGTGTATTGCAGCCCCGAACCGTAGCAGACCTCGGCGTTGAAACACTGGCAGGTTGCCAGAGTTTCGTCTTTCTCGATGAGCGAGAGGATGTCGAAAGGCATCTGATTGTCGCCACCCCACGGGATATAAGAGAGGCTATCATCAATGATAGTCGGCACAATATCCACGTCTTCGCGGAACACTGACGCGGAGTTGACGGTGAACGCGGCGCGGGCCTCATAGCCCGGCAGCGTTTCAACGGAGTTGAAATTGAGAGAAAAAGAAGCGTCCATAACTTGTGGTTGTTTGCCACAAAGTTATGGACTCAATGTGTCGTTCAAAAAGACGCCGTTAGCACGTCATCGAGGCCATTGATTCTTTACGTTATAATAAGGGGTATCATCAAACTCTTCAGAATTAATAAGGGAAACGAATGAATTTTGTAGTTCAGTGACTCTTTGATACAACTTCATCCATCCTTCTTTAGATGGTTCAAATGATTCCTGATATAAATAACGAGGCTGGTCAGAATTGGATAGCTTTGATAGGAAACTAATAGTTGTATCAACGATGGGCCTTGAACTTATCTTCAATTCAAGATAAGTCAATCCATCACTGAAATCGGAATGTATTTCAAACTTAATAAGGTTGAATACATCCCACTCATCATAATAAAATGAACCGCACAATCGCGGCCTTGATACAATTACTCCATCAGGAACAGTCTTGGTTATTTGCTCTTTGAGGAAATCTTCCTGTTTTAGCTGTTTGTTGAGAGCATTCTCACAATCAGAAACTTTAATACCGAATGGCAACTCATCGAAAAGTGGCTCTTTCGGTTCTTCTGGGACGAAAACAAACTTAGACCAATCCACTGATTGTATACTCAGTTGATTGGTTTCACAGTCTAATACCAAATATGTACCGTATTCTGTCATAAGGCAAAGTTACGCATTTTCAGCGAGATATCAAAGAAAAACTTCCAAGTCGTTGACGCGGAAGATGCAGACGTCGCGGACGCGGCGACATTCGCCGGAGGAAAGGATTTTGACGTTCCTCCAGCCTCCGTAAAAATTGTAGCGGAGCGATATGCAATTTTGGAGGTGGAGAATGGAACCGTCCGACTTCCATACATGGAGGTCGACAGGGTCGCCGCTGTTGAGCATCGTGCGAGCGGTGCTTATGTGGATTGCTTTTGACATTGAAAGGTACGAGGAACGAGGAACGAGGTTAGCTGAATACGAGATTATAGGGTTCAGTGAAGATGCCGGGCGAGGCGGAGAGCCGCACTATGGGGCGGTTGTCCTCGTAACGCCATGTGAACTTAACCTTGTTAAGTTTCTCGTCGCCGTCCTGCACTTCGCAGGTGGAGTCGGTAATGAGTATCGGGGCGAGAACAAGAGGGTCGTAGCTGTTGGTCGGGTCCGGCTCGATTCGGAACACGTCGTGCGACGAAAAGAGTTGGTCAACCCACTCGGCTTCGTCGGAAGTCAGAGGCCCGGCCTCCACCTCGTAAGTCTTTGCCGAGGACTGGTTGTAAAACCGCGACTTGCCGTTGATGATGGCGAGGGAGCGGTCTACGTCGGTCTTTGCCGTAGTGACAACCGGCAAAGTGGCAACATCCCAGACGTTGAAGCAGTTGCGGAAGTAGAACGAATCAAGGTCTGAGAGCGAGTTGTCGACGAAGCAGGTAACGGACCGCTGACCGCAACGGACGGTGAACGACAGCAGTGTGATTTCGCCGAGCCTTGCGGTGGCGAAAGAGGCTGCGTCGGCAATGATTGAGGCAAGGGAGATATTGAGCTGCACGATGCCCGACGAGTCGGCGGTCTTGTCGCTGTCGATGGTGTATGAGTGCTGATAACGTGCCTCCGAGTCAGCCTTGCGGAACGAGTGGGCGACGGAATAAGCGATGTTCTCCCCCTTTTCGGCATAGAGGAAAAGGGAAAGTGTCGTGCCGGAAGCGACACGGCGCACTGAGAGCGTCGTCAGGAAATTCTCGCGGAGAAAGGCCGAAATATCCGTGCAGACCGTGAAGCGGTCGCAATACAGAATATGCAGCACACAGAAGTCCGCCTTGTTGTTGACCGAGTCGGTGAACACACGGAGGGTGAAGTCTTCGCACGACTGGCCCGACTTGTTCATCTCGGCTTCGATGAGCGAGCCGAGATCATAGAGGGTAACGTAACCTCCGTGGGCGTAGTAACGCTCCGAGAGAATGACGATGCCGCCGGTGGCGGTCAGCGAGACATCTACAAAATCGCCGTCGACGGCCACGGTGATTTCACCGACAGCCGAAGAAAGGATGATGCCCTGGGGCTTGTATGTAATTCGGTGTGCCATGATGCAAATTTATTGCGGATATGAGCCACGGCAAAAGACAGCCGAAAGCGGCCACTCCCCAGAGGGAGCAGCCGTGATGCGGACAGTTTGGAGAAGTTATTTCTCCAGATGGTCGGGGACGAAGTCGGACGCGTCGGGGTCGATGCCTCGCGCGATGTATTTTGAGCGCAGGGCGTTGTAGGTCTGAATGACTATCTGATTGATGACGCGGAAATGCAGGTCTTCAATCAGGAGAGCGAGCTGTTCCTTGTGCGAGGGGAACTGAGTGCCGAAGGCGTAGTTGATTGTCCGCGCTGCATCGAGGATTACTTGCAGCTCCTGTTCGGTGAATTTGTTGTAGTTGACTTCCATTGTTTCGGGATTTATAGGGTGAATACTTCGTGAGAATTGTTGTCGATGTGGAGGATTGAGAGCGTGTAATTCTCGCAACCTTTTCGGAACTCGACCTTGATAAAGTCTTCGCCGTCGCGCCAGCAGAACCATAGAGCTTTTCGGAGCGCGTCTGTATCGCTGTCGGCTTGGAATTTCCATTTGCCTTGTTTTGTGTAGCAGATATATTCGTACATAGTCGTGAGAATTAGCGGTTTGACTTTCGGAAAGAAAGCGAGGGAGGCTTATGCCTCCTCTCGCTGAGCCTCGAACTGGAGGCGTTCATAGATGTTCTGGGAGATAGTCGCTCCGTAACGGACTTTGAGCAGGTGCATATAGCGCATTGCGCTCTTGGCTGTCTTGCATCCGCAGCCTACATTGTCCTTGGGGGCAACGCCCTTGAAATAGACGTACCAGCGGTTGAACTTGCGTTGAGCCACGATGAGCTTGGGAGTTGATGTTGCCGGAGCAGTCTCGACGGCGGGAGCAGCGGTTTGAGCGACTTTCTTTTCTGCGGATTTTTTAGTTTTCTTTGCCATGATTTTGAAGTATTTGGGGTTAATGATGTGAGCCGAGGCTCTGAATTTTTACGGTACAATCATTGGGAAAGCGCAGAAAGCGGCAATGCAAATAATCCCAAGAAAAATTATAAGGCACTGGTTGCCGGTAAATACTACCGCCCACTTATAGGCGGTGGAGATTTATAAAAATTTATCGCTGCCCCACAGGTGGCGGCAAGGAACGCAGCCGGGATAGAGAAACGATATTTGCAGATAGCGGTGCGCCCTACCTTTGTACAGGAAAAATAGACCTCGGTTCACTCCCCAAATACGAGATTGGCGAATAGAAAACTAACGCAGAGAACATGGCTCAGACAGTCCCGTAGGAGAGCCCGGCACACGACTCCGCACTCAGCGTGGCAGCAAGTTTAGCGGTATGTCGTTCAAGGTTTACCCCAAGGCGTAGGTAGTGGATGCGGCCAATGAGTGCTGCCCAAAATGCGACTATGTGGGTTTGCGCTCGATATAGAGCAACGCCAAAACATCGGACGCTTTCAGTCGTGGCAAGCGGCGGCGGTGTCCGTCGCGCCCGAAAGTCAGACCACTTCATAATGATGTAGTCCGAATATCCACAAAACATGGATAAAAAATGGAGTATGCCGACAGCGGACGCGATGAGCCATAGCCCTGCGGTTGGTGCGTCAGCGAGGGCATAGGTAGAGTGCGAGAGCGTGAGAATAGTTCTCAATCCCCCGACAACAAACGATGTTTTACCTGACCCGAAATAATGGAAATCGGCAAATGGTAAGAGATTCAATTTCGATGCGCGGTGAAGCGACTGCCGGGAGCGGAGTACCACAGATAAACTCGGCATAGAGGCGGTGCCGGAGTGCCGACAGACAACGGAGCAGAGCGGTGGCGATGAATGAGCAAAAGTTATGGCTGCCCCGGCGGACAGCCTACCCTTTGAGGGAGAAATGATTTATCAGTATGCGTAGCAACCTTGAATCATTGTGTAGTCGACATTGTCATACATTGAAGCTGCGATTTCCTGGGCATCTTCGGCGTTACGGGCTTCGATTTCTTCTGTGTAGCTGTCGCCGTCGTAGGTGATTACTTCCACCGAGTAGTTTTTGAGTTTGCGGTTGGAGTTGAGAGAGTTGTCGAATATGTTCATTACGTGGGTCATTGTTTTGAAGTTTTAGAGGTTTTTACTGTGCGCCGGAGCGCGTTTGATTTTTACGTGCAATAAGGAAGGCAGTGGAAAGGGCGCAAGCGCAAAAACTTCAAGAAATATTTTAAGCCCACGGCGTTAAATACTACTCGCAGAGTGGAGATTTATAAAAAATTTTGCAAGAATTCCGGCAGGCCTGTTTTGCGATAGACCGGCACGACTTAACTTTGCAAAGTGAAATATCATAGCGTGTTCCGTGCGTGTTCACAAGTAAATGCCTCTTGAAACGTCTCGGCAAAATCACAGCCCAACGTAATGAGTAAACATATACGGCAGTGAACGTCCGACCGCTAACCCATAGACGGAACAAAGCACCGTGTAATCACAGGCAGCAACAGCGGAACTCCATAGATGATAATGAAGCCCAGCCGATGAAGCCCAGAAATAGAAATCGCTCAATGTACGAGTCGACGAAACAAAAAGATGCAGGGTGAATACTGATAAATCCGCCCTCAAAGGGTGCAGATAAAGCACGGTAAAATTTCTCTGTGAGCGCAATTCATCGTCTCGCGGCGACAGCCATATAAAAGAAAGCGAGCCTCGATGGAGTCGAAGCTCGCGTATGAGTTAGCGATTGAAGCCTTACGGTCGTGACCTTAGGCTCGATTTACGAAAGCAAGGCGGCGATACCGCAACTCCCTATACATTTTTATGGTTCTTCTATATATGATAATGCCATTAGTGTCAACAAACTTATTAAAATAGGTCCGCCAAACATCAATAACAAACGTATTATATTAAGTGCATCTTCGTTGAAAATGTCTAAAAGCGAAAGTGCAATCACTCCATATATGAGAAAAGCACCAATCAAAATAACACCACATCTAATCCACGGATATTTTATATATACAAGGAAGTCCATAATCGGCAAGATGGGCTTTCTTGAAAAATATAAAAACAGCGATGCTATGAAACCTAAGGCGATGGGGAAACTCTCAATTAAGCACAAATTACCCAAAGTGAAGGCTTGCTCATCACGCCCAAGTGTAATCACGCATGAGAATAAAAATACACACAATGTAATTACAGGCAATATGTTAAGGCAAACAGGCAAAATTACGCCCTTATAGTATATAGAATGACTCATGACTAAATATAGCAAGGTTATTGAGTTATGCGATTAAAGTTTTTGGTCAAGCCCTCAGGCTCTATTTATGAAAGCGCGGTGTTAGAGCCATAACTCTCCTAATCCAATTCGTCAAACAATGTTTCGATTTCAAAATTGCCCCAAAAAGGATGTGCTGCGTATGCCTCTGCGCCATCTTCAGGGACGTACAGTTTAACCTTGTCCTGCCAAGAAGGTACGGATATTGCTCCTGTCGCTATTTTTCGGCTTGGCTTTTGCGGTGTTTCTGGTGGTACAGAACCGAGGCAAACAATTTCGCGAAGCGATGTCATGCTGACTAATGCGCCATTCCCAATATATTTTAAGGATGCAGGGAAAACAAGTTCTTTGATTTTCTTACATCCGTAAAATGCGCCATCTCCGATTTTCTCTACGGTAGAGGGTATTTGTATTTCTTTGAGCGAAGAACAATTATAGAAAACTTTGTCCCCGAACTCGTGAATACCCTCGACGAGGTCTATCCATTCAAGAGATGTGCAACCTGCGAAAGTGCCGTCTTCGAGTGAAAACAAGGGTGCATCAATTTTAACATCTTTGATGTTATAACAGTAGGCAAAAGCACTTTTGCCGAGGAATAATAGCTGAGAAGGAATGTGAACGGTATAAATGCCAGAGCAATCCTTAAAAGCATCTTCCTCAATGTGGGCGATGTTTGCAGGAATGTTAAGTTCGGTTATATCTTTACAGTCCTGAAAGGCACACTCGCAAATAGTCGTAACAGAGTCATCCAAAACGACGCTGCCTGATGCTTTAGGGTCGCACGACAAAACCTTTGTACGGTTGCCATTATATTTGATACATTGTTCGTTGTCCATTTGGAAAAAGTTTTATGAGTTAGCGATTGAAACTGTTTTGTTGAGACCGAAATTCGAATTACGAAAGTACGGTGTCAATGTGTTGCCGCCTCTCCCTAATCCTTTTTAGATTTTATCTGAGCCTCGTACTCTTGCTTCATTTTATAAAGTTCCGAATTATGATTCGCAATATCCCCTCGGTAATTCTTATAGAAGGAAAGAGCATACCGAATTTTCTCGTTGTGTGTTAGCTCATCTATATTTGTGAAATTATTTTTATAGACGATTTCAAGAGCTTCTGCCCTTTCATCTTCGGAAAGAGCGGCCATTGCTTCTCGCCATTTAGCGGTATAACCAATATGCTCAAAAAAGAATCTGAACAACAGAAATGTCTCCGGCATAATTAGCAGTTCCATAAATTCCTCTGTGTTGGCACCAAATGCCTTTTCAAAGAAAGATACACCACGGCCAATCTTACCTTTTGTTGCATTAAGAATGGCCTGAACGGCACGGATATACTTGCGATTCCAATGAACACCGATATAATCCCTGTCGTGGCTGTGTTCATCCCGAATAGGATGATATTTCATCGGGAATGAATATATGCTTACATCCAGTTTTTCGCAAAGCATAACATTCACACGCATACGATAATATAAATCTTCAGGGCGATCCTTAAAATTATACAGCAAGTAGTTGGAGAAATCCTTCATGCCATGCTGATGGCTTAATTTTATAGCTTTTACATAGGCTGCCTCTGTTTTAATATCATCAAATGCGATTCTGAGAGGACGAACAGAGATTTGCGCTAAGAGCGAGACTCTTTCCTCATTAAAGAGACGAGCATCCACTCCTTGATTGAAGTCTATGTAACGAAGTCTACCTTTCTGCTTCGCATATTTTTTCTCAAAGAATTTAGCAAAGTAAGGATATGTACTAATAATGGCTTCTTTTGTACAGGTTATATGCTGAATCAAGCCATATTGTTTACGCACATCATATATTTCAGTGCGAGTTTCCGCATTTAGAGACTTCCAATCGTTAAGTTGTTGAAGTAATTTCCAACACTTCCTGATATACGCTCTGTCGTTAATTCCAAGACGCAAATTGCGTACTGCTAAGTGATATTGATTTGGTTCAACATACTTCGCACCAGGAACAAAACCACATGAACGAATATCCTTGATGATTTGAGGTAATTCTTCTGAGGCCAAGACGTTGTTATCCATCAACAACAGGTTCTGTTGGTCTCCATATAATCGTCTTGTTTGGTCGATTCTTTCTTTAAGAGGAATGTATGAACGGAAGTATGGTTCAAGCGTAGGCACTGCACAGAATGGGCATTTGCGGATGCAACCTCTTGTCGTATAACTGAAAAAAGCACCACTATCCACATAGATATAGTCTATTTCATCTAAGATGGAATAGTCCAGCGGAAGCTCATCTATGATATATTCATTATCTTCATCGATGCCGTCTTTGAGTAAGACTCCGCAATGAGGCTTAACACCTGTGGCATCCTCTATCTCCTTGGGTTGCAAAGAAGCAAGTACACCGCCAACCATAAGATGTCTAGGATCTTTTACTAAGCTTTTGGCAAATAGGATGGTTTCGATGGTAATATCCCAGTAGAATGTAAAAAGAGTAGTAACGCATACCCAATCCCACTTAGGATGCTCCAAGTATTTTTTCTTATGATAAAAGTCTTTATAGTAATTAACCCAAGGGATAAGCAGAGGCATCGATTCAGACTCTCCCAGATTAATTTGGTCAAGGAAAATCGTTTTACGAGTTTTGATATAGCTTGCTATTTTATCAGAGCGTAATTTCCAATTGATAGAATTATCAATCTCCGACAATTTCGCAACACAGTCGGAGGTGATGTCGTTAATCAGAAATTCCTTTAAGTCACCTTTGTAGAACACGACATTATCCCCTCTCATACGAAAGTATGTGGCTAACTTCATCAGCCCGATAGGAGGAAATTTGTTCTTATAGTTTGGCTCTAACAACAAAACGTTTCGATTCATTGTGTTATCTGCTTTTCTATTGTATTGAGTAGTGCTTCTCTTAATGCTTCATCGGCGAGAGCCAAGCCGATAGCTTCATATATGCGCCCTATTAGTTTCTTTTCTTTTTTGGAGTAAGAGGAATATTCGGGTTTATCCGTTCTGAATTTAATCTTTGTTTTTACAGGCTCTGTCGGATTAGGCTCCGGTTTTGGAACAAGTTCCGGGTCAGGAGGCGTAGGTGCTGGTTTCAAGCGAGCCACAACTTTAGTAAGGGGAGATTGATTCTCTTCGATTTTTTTTGTGACGTTTGCCAATTGTTTTTCAGCTTGAGCTTCTTTCTTTTCTTGGTCTTCGAGCTGATGTTGTAAATCGGCCTTTTCTTTTTGGCTTGTGTAACCTGTTTTTTCTTTCTGTTCAATTTTTGCACGAAGTTCCGACCCCTTTTGTAAAGTTGTCACACTTGAACGAACTTTCTGTGCATCGTAACATAAATCCTTAAGACGAAGGAAATCCTGTCTTATTTTACGCTCGAAGTCTGTGCAAACAAGGCTTTCTCCAAAATAGTCGCGGCGCGAATTTGGAATCAAACCTTTACTGAGAGCGTGTATTTCTCCGAAATAATAGAAAGAGAATCGCTGGTCTTCAGTGCGTGTAAAAAACTTTTTGCAGATTTCCTCGTCACCTATTTGTATATTTTCCTTTCTGAGTCGAATACCACGGGCAATATTTATCGGTTTCATCTGCCCTTTGAGACAAGAGATTGAGTACCACCCCCAATATATAATGTCTCCATTCTCATCCTTGGCAAGAAGAAACTGAATATCCAAGATGTCATCTACCTTCTTCTTACCACCGTTTGCCTCATCGTATATTACGCTTGTATAAGGCTTGTAGATTTGGTCTCCATTGATGAAAATATTGTAGGTGTCAACAGTAAGGTTGTTCTTTTTTTTAAAGTCGTTGATGGTATTTCGGTATAAAAATTGAGAAGAAATATCAACGGGAGCGACCATAGACAAATACTCAGTCACGCTCTTTTCATCCAACAAATCATCGGAAGTGACATCCTCTAATGTGACCTTAAAGTAATGTTCTGATTCTGATTCTTTTTCAGTCTTTAACTCAGTGACCTTTTCAAGGACTTCAACAGCCTGTTCGTGAGAAGAACGGTCGTTAATAATGAATTTTAGCAATTCTGCATCCCAAGTCATTATTGACTTAACAGGTTCGCCCTTGTAGGATGTTTCAAAGATTAACTTAGAGCAATATCCAAGTCCGCCAAGTCGACCTATACCGCGAAAGCCTTTATCTTCGCCGCGTTTTTTTGTTGAACGAGCTATATTACGTAGTATAGCCATAACCTCTTTTTCTGATATGCCAGTAGCATTATCGAAAATAGAGATTACTCGCTTTTCGGTATCAATCTGAACATAGATACAACCTTCATCATGCGAAATAATGCCGTTTTTAACGGCATTATCGATTGCGTCAGCAGAATTTTGGATGTATTCTCTGTATATGAACCTGCAATCCTCATACATGCCAAGAGTCAACGATTCTATGACATCCTTGCCAATCTGAGGAGTCTCGGATTTAATCTCACTCATAGTACTTGTATATAGGAAGTGGGAAGTTTATGTTCAACATTGATCTAAACACAGGGTTTTGTATGATGTATTCTCCTTGTTTCAGTCGAGTTAACATAGTCTTGTAGACCGAAGGAACAAATCTAAAGTCTTCTTTTGTAATTTCTATTGCATTTGTTCTACCGAATGCTTGGGTTGCACAGTTTCCTTTAACTCGTTTGAATATGTCACTTACAAACTGCTCGGCACCAAATAAGATGATGCCAAGAGACCGACCTCGCTCTGTAATATCTAATAACTGACGAAGAATAGGAGAAGACTTTGGCACATCGTTAGATGCGTACTTGTTCAATTCGTCTATGAAGATTATAATCCTGTCTGGAATATCCTCGTCACTTCTATTAGGCGTTCCCATTTTAAGGTTATAGACGGCACGCATAACATCACCGAAAACAAAACCCTGTGATTCCTCGTCAAGTTTAGCGATGTCTATAACCATTACATCGTTTTTCTTGATTTCAGAGATTTGGTCGCGAAGTCTCACGCTTTTGCCATCGTTTCCGAGTTGTTCGGTAAACATCTGACGGCATTTCTGAAAACTTTTATTAAAGAGACGATAGAACTTTCTCCAACTGAGAATGGAAATGGATTTGTCCGTTCCTTTCTTGGATTTGTCGGAGGGCTGAGTTTTCTCGTAAAGAGTATTCTTGAAGTCCTCCCAGGAGTCAATTCCCTTAAACTCGCTGCTCGAAAGAATTTCATTGATGATTGACTCGATGGTTTCGTTAGGATCATCAACGTTCGCGAACAAGAGATCAAGACATTCTTTATCCTCGACAGACTCAAAAAGATATTTATACTGGAACGCCCTTTTGGATTCGAGGCGGTCTTTAATAGTTTCTTTTTTGTCGTATGTATAAGCGGTATAATCCTTTGAGTAAGGATAGAAATATGTGACCTGCTTAAATGGAGACATCTCCATTCCTAGTATATCATAAATTGGGCGAATAGCTTCGAGGTCTTTTTCACGCTCATTAATCTCATCCACTTTAAGCAGGTCGGTGCCTTTCACGTTCATCATGATAAAAGCGACTGATTCATCTTTGCCTTTTTTCATGTACACGTCCTGTATTGCTTTCATCAGAAACATCGCATAGGATGTTTTAGACGCAAGACCAGATATGCCGGAAATGTTAAGATGCGCTCCTTCGGGTCCAATTAGGAAATGAGAATTGAAATTAACAGGCAGCATTTTCTTATTATCTCCGTCGTACATTTCAATAAAACCCGCAGGTATAGGATTCTTTACCTTGTCAAGACCTAAAGCCATCATGATTTCAGGTTCAGAGGCAAGTGATACTTTTCTACCTTCTTGAACAGGAATATATATGCCCTTGTCATTGCCAACTACCTTACACCGAACATAGTTCATGCCTATACGTTCAGTATAAGAATGAGAATCAACATCTCCAAAATCACTTGAAATGTACCCTGCAAGTGCGCTTGGGGAATCAGTCATATGTGAGATTTCTTCAACGACACCAAAAGTCTTGGAGCCGTTAACATGCTCAACAACCACAACATCAAAGGGCTTAAGTTTTAAGTCCTTCTTCGTCCAAAAGGTAAAATCTTCTATTGTGGACGGTTGTTTCTCTGTGGCTATGATTTTTCCTATTACCATGTATCTGAACTAAAATAGATTTAAGAAATAATAGTCGCTGTGAAAACGACTTTTGCAGTAGCACTCCGTCATATAGACGGGGTAAAGATGATTAGCCCAACGCGCATCAGTGCCATAGCACACAGGATTGCGCTCGTTAATTAGGTGAGCGGAGATAGTGTCTATTTCATCTGTCGATAAGCCATATTCTGCTTCATGCCCTGTCATGAGCATTTTTTCGACCTTGATAATTCCGGCATACGGAGATTCCGATTTCTTAATATCACGAATACGAATGTACCATACAGCGAAATTAACGTTGCCCCATTGCTCGCCTGGTTGCCAAAGGAACGCTGGTGTCCTGTGGTATAAAGGTAGTCGAGCTATTTGTCCTGCACTGCTTTGGTCTTTCAAATCTCGCATGAAATTGGGATTGAATTTTTTCGACACGCCTATTACATGACGATAATTGTTGCGAATCTTGGAAAGTTCGCGAAAATCCCCCGTTTTCATAGGCTTATACTGAATAGAACCGTCCTTAATAAGATAATTATCCTGATTAAGGAGATGCCTACTCACTAATTGCGAGACGATTCTCTTCTCGCAATCTATCATTTCATCTTGAATCCGGGCAATGCCTTTATTCTCGTATGTCTCACCAAAATCGAGTTTAGTTGGGTAATATAGGACTTTTCGTAGCTCAATTCCTGCCGCCTTCAATTGCGGCAACTCATTGAGTTTGTTTCTGAGATTCCCAAAGAAAACTTCGTTGTCAATACCTTCTCCATTTGCTTTCACAGGGAGACAGACGACTGGGTATGATTCTTCTGTAATATGATGAAACCCTCCAAAAGTATTTTCGTCGGTCATTTCTCTGCAACAGCAAGCGACAGAAATCTGGCCGCTTACTATTGGGAAAACCTGCTTATCATATTGGATGTCATCAACCTTATAAACGCGGCGCGATCCATCAAGAAAATACTTGAATAATGGCGGCCCCATAAGGCACAACTTAACACGTTGCCGGAGGTCTCTTGGTTTTGGGTCGTGAACATCCTCTGCGTATTCCTTTAGATTGATGGAACCTTTGTCTCCACCCTCATACTCGATAGTAGGGCCAGCGACAGTATCATAGCAGTATTTGAAGGAGGTGAAGCACTCTCCTTGCGTTTCCTTTGCTATGTACTTTAGTATCTTGGTCATATTCAAATTGAGGATTCAGTCCAAACGAATATGCAAAGATAATAATAATAATAATTTGATTAGTGATTGATTAGCCGAGATTGTTTGCAGAATTGCATTGAAAAATAGAAATACAAAAAGAAATATAGAGCTAAAATAGTGTTAGCTGAGCTTGTTTTGTTCAGATAACTCCTGAAGTGGCGATTGTATAAGTATCGTGATACGGAAATTTTTCGCAGCCGATGTAGAGGGTATCGAAAGCATCGGAGCCGTCGGTGCGGTGTTCGAGCAGGTCTTCCTCGGACTCTGCGAGCTTTTCGCCGGACTTGTCCTTGCGGAAGCCGTTTCGGCCTCGGCTGACACCGGCTGACTGGATGGCGAGGATTAGGTCGGCGTTGTTCGAGCGGTTGAAGAAAGGCATCAGGCGTTGCTTTCCGCTGAAGCCCTGGTTGATGAGAAGGTATTTCTCATCGTGGCGCATCGGGTTGCCGAGGTAGACGGCCTCGACGCGCCAACCGTACCGCTCGAACTCGTGCTGCACTACCCAACGGAAATCCTGCTCGTTGACGGCATAGTTTGAGCCGAGGGCCGTGGCATCGTAATAAAAGACCACGGTCTTGTTACGGTGCGAGGCATAGTAGCGGCAGAAGTCCTCGACGAGTGCCGGTATCTTGCGCTCAAACTTGACGTAGAATGACTTGATAACATTGAGGCGGCGACCGCGAGGTTGCCCGGCTACAATCCAGTTGATGTTTGCATTGTAATCCATACCGATGCAGATGGGCGCGTCCGAGTCAACATCCTTGTCGGCCTGAGAGTCGAGGGTCGAGAAGTCATAATCATAACCGAGGGCGTCGAGGTATTGATTATCGTTGGCATCGTACTTGTGCGCCTCGCGCATCGAGGAATAGAAACCGTCCTTGGCAATTCCGATCCTCTGACAAAGGATAGAGGTTTGGAATGTCAAAGGTGTAAGGTCGCGCTTCATCTGCTTGATGTAGTTCTCACCGAGAAGTTGTAAGTTTTCTATCGAGGAGTATTCCCGATAGTAGACCGCCACTGAACGCATCTTGTTCAGGTCGCGGTCAAGGCGACGGAGGTAGCCTTTGAGATATGGCGGCACCGGCTCGCCTTTGGCGTTGAGCGTGCGTATGCGCTCTTTGGTGCGCCATATCTCGTAAACGGTGGCTTCGATGGTGGCTATCAGCTCGGAGTCCATTTTGTCGCGGTAGTGCAAGAACCACGAACCTTTCTGTGTTTGCGGCATATCGCTCAATATCATAATTGAGTGATTAAAGGAGTGCTTGCCGAAGTACGACTTGATGCCACCGTTGGCAGGGAGTGTTTCATCTTTGAGTTTGGCATAGTCGATGAATTTTGCTTCATCGACAAGCAGCCACGAGAGAGTCAATGAGTTTGACGAACCGGGGCGGTCTTGGCTGATGATTACAGCCACCGAGCCGTTGTAGAAAGATATGACGTGTTCATAATCTTTCGGGTCGATGATTGGCTGACGAAACGACTTGGGCGGTTTCTTGCCGACCACATAGTGAAGTCCCTCGACATATCCCCATCGTTTCCACGCAGCGAGCAGTCCGGGGATGGTGTTCGTCAAACCGTGTTTGAAGGTCGGCACGACGATGCCGCCTGTCGAGCCGGGCATACGCTGCATATTGCGCAGCACAAACGGAGCAGCGATGCTGTCCGTCTTGCCGGTGCGTCGCCCTGCGACGATAACGGTAGTGTTCGCACCGATTAGCTGTGTCAGGCGTTGAGGCTTGTTGAAGTATATGCGTTTCTCACTCATCGTCTGTGTCTGTGTCGGTTTCCTGTTGCTTGTCCGGGAAAAGATTATCAAACTCCAAATCCACTTCTTCGAACTCTACATCCTGAATGTCGATGGTTTCACGGCGGTATTTCTCAATCATCGCAGAGATTTTATCTGCGAGATTGGGAATAGGCTCGATGCCGAGAACACGCGGATCATCGGTAGCCGTGAACGGTTGCACGAGGATTTGGTCGAGCGGTATAGTCTGTTCGTCTTCAAGGTCAACGCGGTTGAGCTTGCCGTAGGCGGTTGCGGCGCGTTCCATCGTCTTTGTGTCCTTGCGCTTCTCCGCCATTTTGTAGGTGTTCATCAGCATTTCATTGGTGCGCCAACGGTGGAAGTCGCGAGATGCGCTGCCGAGCATCGGGAGCAGCGACTTCACCACGGCAAGGTCAGAATAGGCGGTAGTCCTATGGATGCCGTGGCGTTGGCATACCTCGGCGATAAACTCGCGGTCTGTGCCGTCGGGGTTGGCGATAAACCAGTTGTACATCTCGCGGACACGCAAAACCTTATCCACAAGTGCTTGCGGATAACGGTCACGGAGTTCAACCTCTTTGGTAAAGAGTTCGGAGCGGCAAACTTCTATGGCGTTGGGATATGACATAAAAACGGCTTATGTACCGCGAAGATACATAAGCCGTTTTATGCTGTAAAAGACAGTGAAAGTAAAGGGATTATACTTCCTACCGTAAGCACCATGCAGTTAAGCGTGGCGATTTTTCAGTTTCAATCCAAATTTTACCGTATGTTCTCTCGTCTAATTCCTCCGTCATTCCCGTCTTACATCCGGGCGCATACCGCAATTCTTCATCCACAAATTCGGCATTAATTCTGACAATATCAGTAAGAATTTTCAATATGCAAATAAATTCATTTTCATTTTTACGATATACACGTTGTACTTTCGAGATAAATAATGGAAATAGAGTGCCATTATTCAGCCCAGCATAAACGACTAAATTTGCAAATTCGTCCGGGACATTGTATTTGCCCCATACTCTAAAAGTAGTTTCGCCGATGTATTTCAAATCATCAGCCATATGTTCAAATGTATCATCAGATACCTGTACTAAGATGGGAGGACAATCCATATTTAAACCTGTTCTTTTTGCAAAGTTAGCAAAATTTCTGCTATTCATCATCTTCCATATCTAATAAATTGCGGTGGGCGTTTTCGATGGCGAGTGGCGAACCTACCTGAGCAAGCATCATTTCTTGGGAATGGAGCTTGACCTTGGACGCTGCCTTGCCGCGTCGGTAGGCTTTCGACACGTCTGTTGTGCGGTCGGCTATATCCGAACGCAGCACATCAGCCGGAATATCGAGTATTACGGCGATGTCGGATATTTTGAGGTAGATTGAGGCGTACTTCTCAATCTGCTGTAATTCGGTCTCTGAATAAGTCATGTAGCGGCACTGAGTGATTGGTGATTAAATCATCGACCTGCTCTTTGAGCGTGGCGAAAATCGCCGGGTCGGTGGAGATGAAAGCTGACTCGTGGCGGTTGCCTCGTGTCAGGTTCTGCGAGGTGATAACCGAAACGGTTTCTCCGGCTTCGGATTTCACCAACAGAATTTTAGAGTGGTTATCTGCGAGGTATGTTCGCTCAATAACTTGGGCGATGAACGCCCAAAGTTTGAGCGTCTTGTTCGTGGCCTTATGGTCGAGCACAAGGTTGATGCGACTGACCTTTTTATCCTTGGTGATAAAATAGAGTCGTCGCAAAAATTCCTCGGAGATAGAGAAAGAAGTCTGCCATACCTCGGCAACGCCGACTTGACCCAAAATCCATTCGAGAATGTCGGCAACCTGCACGGCATTTGAAAGGTAAGCCTGATACGGCGTTACTTTCAACGGACGAAGGATTTGGTCGATATTGGCAGTGCGTTTCATTTCTTTACAGACTTCTTACTTCCGGCGGAGCGTTTGGCTTTTGCCGATCGCGAGGGTGTGGCTTTGGGGGCAGGTTCAGCAACATACCGGTCGTATGCTTCCCAGTTTGCGTGAAGTTTCTTGTCAAGGGCAATCAGCTCTTTCAAGAACGGATAACGCTCGGAGTCCGGGCATGGAGCATTATCAAGCGAGAGCGAGCGGAGGCGCAGATGCACTTCGCGCATACGTTGGAGAAGCGAAAGGTTCTCAACGTATTTCGCCTTAATGTCGTCAGGCAAAGAGTCGTGGTCGGCTCGCTTTCCTTTCTGCGGTTGCTTATCGGCTTCGGCGGCAAGCGGAATATGGTCAGCAACAATCTGTTCGACTTGTGCCGACATTTCCTCGACTTGGGCGTGTGTCAACGCCTGAACACGGAAATTGTAATATTTCTGAAGCTGATACTCCACCACATCGTGGCGGCGGTCAAGTTGAGCAACGATGTTGCGATACATGATTTGATTGCCGGAGAGTTTCAGCAGATAGAGTGCGCCTACGGTGTAGTCGCGCTCCGCTTCGGGCGTTTCAAGCCATTTCTTTATGAGTTCGGTAAATTTGTGATCCATTTGAAGGGTCAAAATTATTTTGGCCGCAGGGGTCAAAGTTTATTATTTATTCCGGTGAAAAACACGAGGTTTTTGCCGAGTGGAAGAAGCAGCTCGCGCATTGAAATCATCGTGGCACCGGTGGTAACGAAGTCATCAAAGACGATGATGTTGGCTTCGGTCGGCGGTGTCTTGCCAAAGGTAAAGACAGCCCCGACACGATGCTTGCTGTGGCACTCGGCAAGGTCTTCATAGAACGGTATGCCGAGCAATTCGGCAAGACGAGCGGAAATGAGCGAAGCGAAGTTCCGGGTCTTGTGTCGACGCTTGGGCGAGGTAACGATGCACCAGTCGCCTGACGAAAGCGTGTGACCGAGGATTTGCCGGATAAGGGTGTTCATACCCTCGGCAAATTTCTCCACCATTTCGGGGTCGCCCTTAATGTCGGTCAAGGTTCTGCCGTAGACCGACTTTTTCCAAAGCGATATGATGCCGAACTGCGGATTGCGGTATGAAATTCGCACCTTGTTAGGGGCGAAGTCGCAGCGAGCTTCTGCCTGTTGCACGTCTTTCCATGCCGCACGTTTTTTCTCGGCGAAAAGGTCTTTGGACTTGTCTGTAACAAAAGAGCCGTCGAGGTCGGGAACGTCGAGCGAAGGCACTTCGATGTCGTCCAACATCTCGTCCAACGCTATTGCTCCTTTCCTGACGGCTCTATTATCCATAGTGTCGGCAATCAAGCGTTGGCAGGTTTAGCCATAGTCGGGTCGCAGTACACAAGACCATCTTCCGTTTCGAGCGTACCGATGTAGAAGGGCGCAGGCACTTCGTCGGTAGCCTCGACGGAGATTGTGGTCGAGGTGGTGCCGGTGGCACCCTGACCCAAATCCTGTGCGACAGTCGCCTTGGTCTGCCACTTGTCGTTACCGAGGACTCGGAAGTTACCTTTCATATCCTCGACAAGAAACACGTTGTCGGTGTTGTTGATATAGGCAGCGGCTGCTGACGCATCAGCACCTACTCCGGGGTGAACGGCAGTGAGTTTGTTGAGCTGCGTCTGCGAGGGCAATTCACCCTGAGCCTCGGAGGTCAACTGCGACTTATCGGGGAGAATGTCGATATAGAGCCACTTCATATCGGCAAGCAGAGCAAAGTCGCCTTGCAGTATCGACGATGTCGGGCGACCGAGTTCATCGCGAGGGAGTTGCGGAAAGGCAACGATGTTGCTTTTCGCTGAATAGTAGATGCGGCGTTTCACACCGGGAAGCTCGGGAGTGCCTTGGCACCAACCGAGCGACTTTTGTATTGAGGTACATTTCTTAGCCATAGCGATGAAATTTAGACGGTTATTTCAATGGTCTTGAAACGGCGTTTGTCGAGCGTTTCAAACTGCACACCGAAGAACATAGTGGCGATGTAAGAGAGGATGAATGGAGCATACTCTTTCACCATCACGTTTTCCACATCGCCCATCTGGTCGTAACCGACGAGCATATTTGCCTTGGTGGTAACGTGCATGAACTTCGAGCCTGCCTTGTTGTAGAGGGGGCAGAATTTCAGCTTGCCGTTGGAGCCTTCGACAGCTCCTTGTCCGTACTGGGTGTTGTACGGTATGCCGCCGTGTGTGAGCAGGTAGCCTTCGTTGTACTTGTCGACGAAGTCCTGCGAGCAGTAGAGCAGCAGGTCCTGCGAACGGAGGCGCGGGTCGAGCGAAAAGAGGATTTCCTTGGCGATGTCGACGGCGTTGGCCGGAGTGATCGCGTCGGTGAACTTCATGTAGTTGCCCTCCTCGGCTGCGATAGCTCCGGCTGCGATTTCCTTTTCGGTAATCGTGTCGAAGCCGTCGAACAGGTCGGCGGTGGTGTCACCGACGGCGTTGCGCTTGCCGTTCCAAACGGCATCGTTGAGATGTTCGGAGAGGTTCTTGGCAATCTTGGCGAGGACGTGACGAGCGGTTGGCGTAGTCATCTGACCGTCACCCTTGGTCGCGCCAGTTCCGAGCAATGTAGAGATTGCGCTGTTCGGCTCGAAGTTGGCAACAACAGAGCCGAAGTAGGTTTCGAGGTCGCGGAACTCGATGCCGAGGTTGTAGTCCACGGCACGTTGCGGATTGTAGGGAGCGAACTGTGCATCGCCTGTGAGATTGCCTACGCGCTCCTTGTATCGGATGCCGGGGCGACCCGTCATAAACTGGAGCGTGTCGCCAATACCGATAATCGGGAGCATAAGGAGGTCGGGGCGGTATTTGACCGCTGCCTCCTGATACTCTTGGAGAGTGAATGAGAATTTACCTGCCATTGTGGTATAGGGTTTTATGGTTTATACTTCGTTGTAGAGAGCGCGGGCCGAGTTGCAGGTATCTACAAACTGCTCGACATCATTCTTGACTGTTTCCTTGCCGGACTGCTTGGCATCGTCTACGACTGCCGAGGTGTCCTCAGCCGGTTTCTTGTCGAGCTTGGCTTGGAGGTTAGCGATGGTCGCGTCCTTAGAGGCGATAACATCGTCTTTCTCTTTGAGGGCGTTGTCAATCTTGACAAGGTCTTCATCAGTGAGCGAGGCTTTATTGTTCGTCAGGGCAATAGCCGAGATGCCGAGAACGGCACACAGGAAAGTGTAGGTCTTATTCATTGCGGTAGTGATTGGATTGGTTGACGGTTTGAAAAAAGAGGTAAGCGCAGTGATGAACTTCCCGAAGATTGAATCGCGGTCGGCTTCAGACAGCGGAATGTTCGGGATAGGCATACCCTCCGAGGCCATAGCGGAAGCGAGGGCATCAGTGAGTTTGGGAGCCGGTTCATCGGCAAGGTCGGTGATTTCATCGACAAAGCCCCATTCGAGGGCTTCCTTGGCCGAGAGCCAGCCTCCGACTTTCATCAGGGCGAGCAGGTCTTCGGGCTTACGTTTGCACCGGGCGGCATAGAGTTGGGCTACATTGAGGTCGAGCTTATCGAGGTCGGCCTTAATCTTCTCACAGTCGGCAATGAGCGTGGCGAACTGGTCGGAGTTGAGACTGCCCCACTCGAAGAAGGCCATTGAGCATTTATGCACGAGGTACATAGCCCCGGCATCCATCGAGATATGCGCTGCACCGAGGGAAGCGATGGTTGCAGCCGAGGCATTCAGCCCCACGAAGTGAACAGCGACATTGCCGTGATTGCGGAACGCCGATGAGATAGACAAGCCGGTGGCGAGAGAACCGCCGAGGCTGTCGATAAGTACATTGACACGCTTACCCTCGTTTTGGGCGAGGGTCGTGTCAACGGTCTTGCGGTCGAAGTCAGAGCCTCCGACGTAGCCTTTAAGCGAGATGTTGTATGCGGTTTTAGACATAGAAAATCATTTTGCTATGCCAAAATTACCGCTATATAATTAGCCACTAAAAGACAGAAAAATTTGGTGGAATCGAAATAATGAGATACCTTTGCACTGACAAAAAGTGTGACAAGACACAGTTTTTGTCAGTAGATATGATAATACAGCGCGACACCTATCTTCAAAAACTTATTGCCAAACGACATAATGGCAAGATTAAAATTGTAACCGGCATACGCCGATGTGGTAAATCATTTTTGTTATCAACCCTTTATACCGGATGGCTTAAAGAGCAAGGCGTTGATAATGAACATATAATCAATATCAATCTTGAAGATAGACGTAATAAGCCATTACGTGACCCCGATGCGTTGCTTACATACATAGATTCCAAGTTGACCGATGCTAAAATGCATTATGTCATGATTGATGAGATACAGCTCGTCCCGGAATTTGAGGATGTGCTTAACAGTTATCTTAATCAGAGCAATGCGGATGTATATGTTACCGGCAGTAATGCCCGTTTTTTGTCAAAACAAGTAAGAACCGAGTTTGCCGGACGTGGTGAAGAAGTGAGATTGCATCCACTGTCTTTCAGAGAATTTATCTCGACAACAAATGCGAATCAGGCCGATGCGCTGCGCGACTATATGATTTACGGAGGGTTGCCGCAAGTTGTTGAAAAGGAAACACATGAAGAAAAGGTAGAGATGCTGAAGGCATTATTTGAAAATACCTATATCAGCGATATTGTAAAACGCTATAAGATTAAGAACACCGAAGTTCTTGACGAACTTCTCAATATACTTGCTTCTTCTATCGGAGGACTTACAAATGCAACGAAACTCGCCAATACCTTTGAAAGTGTGAAGCATGAAAAGGTAAGTCGCAACACCATAGTCAATTATCTTGAATATATCTGTGACTCTTTTTTGATGGAAAAGGCAAGCAGATACGATATTAAAGGGAAACGGTATATTGACAGTCCTTATAAATACTATTTCACCGATTGTGGGTTGCGGAATATGCGCCTGAATTTCAGACAAGTTGAATATACACATCTTTTGGAAAATGTAATCTTCAATGAGCTGATAGCACGAGGATTCAGTGTGGATGTCGGAGTTGTGCCAAAGCAGATGCGAAATGAGAATGGCGAGCGTGGCAGACAATATCTCGAAGTGGATTTTGTCTGTAACCAAGGCAGTAAGCGGTACTATATTCAGTCAGCTTATAGAATGATTGATGAAGAAAAGGTCAAACAGGAAGAAGCATCTTTGAGAAACATCGATGATTCATTCAAGAAAATCATAATATTGGGAGAATACACTCCTGTTTTGCATAATGAATCCGGGATAACCATTATAAGCATCTATGATTTTCTTTTGAAAGAAAACTCATTGGAACTATAAACAGCGAGAGCCGCTCTTGCGAGCGACTCCCGAAGTCGTTGGGTCAGGGGTCAAAGGCGGCGGAACACATGATTGTGTGCGCCCATGTTGTAGTCCCACATAAACAAGTCGCGAGCGAAGGCCGCGTAATCAAAGTAATTGGCGAGATTGCCCATTGACTTTTCAATGTCGTAGCAATCCTCGACGAAGTTACGGGCGAAGTCCTCTTCGCTGTTCCATTCTCCGCAGTAGGCTTCATCGAAGTTGTCGAAGTCGTCATAATACTCCATATAGTCATCGACGGCCTCTGTGCCGTGCTCGTCGCACATCTGAGAGTATTCGAGGATATGGTTGAAATCGTCCTCGTCCATGAAGCCCTCGTTGTACCACTGCCGGGGGAAGCACTCGAAGTCCTGAGCCATCAGCTCCGGGTCTTCCTCGTCGGCGTGGATAGCCTTGCAGAAATTGATAAACTCGTCGTAGTCGTCGAAGCTGCTGAGGTCAATCCACAGGCCGCAGAGCGAGCCGTCGTTGTACTTGCCGTAAGTACCGACGTAGACAGAGGGTTCGCCGTCGCAGCTGCTCTTGTGGTCGGCGATGGCATCTTCGAGTTCGGGGACAGTGAAGTCCAGTTCGTGGAGTCGGTTCACGACTCTTGGAGTGATGTTGAGTTCTCCGAATTGTAATCTCATTGCAGTTGAAATTAGAGGGTTTAACGTATGGTTCATTGTTTTTTGTTTTACGCTGCCCGAAAAGTACCTCCACGGCGGACTTTGAGACAAGGTTTTGATCGCAAAAAGTTTAGCTGCAACGTAGCGAAGCGTTAAAAACTTTTTTCGTCAAACACGGAGTGTACGACCTTGACGTTCCGCAGGGAGGTAATAACTTTGCGGGGTAAAACAAGACGATGAGCCGGGAGTGTTACCCGGAGAATGGAAACGAAGATGAAAGATGAAAAGCAGGGAATGAGGCTCACGGAGAGTGGCGAAGCCGCCACGTACAGGCGGAACGACTGACCCCGACAGAGGATGCCGGAGCAATAAGAGCAGCGCAGACGAATCAGCGACCCACTATGTCGGTACTTACAATGTTGGCAAGTGCAATGTCGGCTGTGCCGTCCGTGGATATACCGTTGCGGCTCGATGCAATGACACCGCTGTTTCTAATTACTGCAAGGCTGCGCTGACTGGTAGACCTGATAAAGAGATGATGGTTCAGATATAGACTTCGAGAACTTCCTCCGGCTACCGCTGACAATACGAGGGCAGCATAGACGAGGCGACAAATATTCAGCCATAGTGCGACAGGCTCAGCACGAGCCTAAAATCCGATGACTGGAGTATTACGGACTTCGACACCCGAAGGGCTACTGCGGAGAACGGGACACTTGCCTAACATCAAAGAGAGGTGCTACACCGAGATATTGAACACCGGGCGGTCTTGCCGCTTCGATAATGCAGCCGTCCTGTTTATGGGGCTGCAACTTAGGCGCACCCGTGTACCGCCACCGCTGACCGCAGTTCCTGACACGACGTAGGGTGTCGCTCGCAAGTGTGGCTCTCGCGTACCTTATATATAATGGTCTTTTTTCCTACCGCTGAAAAACGAAAACCGCCGATCCTCACGGACGAGCGGTTTCCAACTTCAAAATCTGTGTATGACCTGATGGGCTAAATGTTATTCTATATGATGCACGGTACCATCGACTTGATGCTGACGTGTTTTATTTCGTAGGCATATCCGGCGGCATCGCCTGACGGTATGCCGGTCTGCTGCTGACACTCCACAATGGGATGCGGATGTTCGAGCGAGCCGATAAGATAGGATTTGTCGTTCACATCGGTAACGACAAAACCGAGAACGGCAGACCGGGGAAGTATCTCGCTTGTCAGGAACTTCAAGGTGGCGGTGTCCTCGTACCCGGCACCGTCTTTCTTGGTCTGACATTCGCAGGTCGGCTCGTCAAAGAACGATATGGGGTGAACATCCGTGAGGACGGCTACCTGCATACCGCAGATAGCGGAGAGGTCAACGCGCCTCGGCAGGTGTCGGCAATCGACCCAGCCGATAGCCTTAATTCCGGGTAGTATTTGAGTGGATGTTCGCATTATAGCATAAATAGCATAATTGAAAATTTCCGGTGCTGAAATCAATGAAATTTTTTTCGAGAATACTGTTTTTTTGAGCGTTCTCGGTGGAGATATTCATTTCTTTGCCGCTGATAACGCTTTGCAATGGCATTCCAGTTCTTCTCCGAAGCCTCTATGCCGTGCTTCTCCATAAATGCGTAAATGAGATAGTCTTGGCGTTTGCCGATCTTACCGAATTGATGCAAGTCTTCCCACAACTGGACATCGAAACGTTCACGGATGATGTTCAGCAGAGAAGAAAGAGCGTGTTTCGGAAGAAAATTGTAGGTTTCCGCCGGGCGATTGCGGAACGTAGGAATGGCGATGGCCGTTTTGCCGTCGCCTGATTCCGGCAACTGTCCTATCGGACGTTTGGCAAGATAGGTTTGCAGAAGTTTACTCTCTACCGAACCTCGAAGAAGATGCACCGGCACCTCGCCCCCTTGATCGTGTATGAACCATTGGGCGAGGTAATCTTCGAGTGGTAAATAGATGCAAATGTTGCTCATAATCTGCTGCAATTCTTATGCAAAGATACTGATATTCAGTGGTATTACCTATTTTCAAAGAGGGATATAGCGTGACTTCGTGGGACGCTATTTGCAGATTTTCAGCCTCGGCAAAGAAGTGAAAATATATGGAAGCAATATATTTGGAGGGGTGACAGCGTTGACACCGTAGACAGCGAGCCTGTCGAAGTCAAAATGCGATGCGTAAAGCCGTTCTATTACAATACTTTATCTCTTTTTGAAAGAAAAAGAAGATAAGTATAGATAGGGCAGAAAAGTGTCAACGCTTGTCTCCCGAAATTTTCGGATTTCCGAAAATGACTACCAGTGTCAACGATTGTCAACGCTGTATATTTTCATAAGTCGTTGATAGCCAAAGAGTGCTTTGTTGTCAACGATGACTTTCCAAAAATATACGCTTTTGCTTTCCTCCCCTTTGCTTTTGGAAAATAAAAAGGCCAACCTTTGGAGTTGACCTTAGAGTAAAGAATGGGATAAGCAATGTCAGAACGGCATTTCTTCTTCGTTGCTTGGAGCATCGAAAAGAGAGCGAGGAACTTGCTCCTGTTGCTGTGGCTGTGTCTCAGGCGCGGCAGGTTCTGCGTCTTCGGCAAGTTCCTCCGATTCAGAGATAACCTCGGTTTCGAGGTTCAGCCCGAACTCCGCTTTGAGCATGGCATAGTTGAAACACATCGCCTTTGGGCGGTTTACTTTCAACTTACGCACCGATGAGCCGTTCACGGTCTCAAAGGTGTAGTCAGGCTGTCCGTTGGCGAGAAGGATAGTGAAGCGGTCCTGTTTCAGACCGAGGAACGACGGATGCGAGCGGAGATAAGAAAGCATTGTACTCCAGTTGCTGCGGTTGGCGGTGGCGTTAGCCGAGCTGCGACCATTGAACAGACCGGCCACGGCTGCGCTGTTCAGATACAGCACAGGAGTAGATTCCGGGAATACCATATCCTCTTTCATCGTGGTACTGCGGAAAGTGCGGTGCCACTTGATGCGGAAATGAGCCTTGTCGATGGCGCGGCCTTGCGTGTGGAAACCTTGTAGGGCTTCCCAGAAGTCGCCCATCTCCGAACTTTCCTGTGCTGTCTCGTTCTGCAAGCGCATACCGGCCACGGCAACCGTAAGCAGGTCGTTGTAGCTGAACGGAAGCGACAGCACCGATTCGAGGGTACGGAAAGCGGCAAGTGGTATAATCCAGTTGCCGAAGATACGGTCGTGTATCTTTTCGCCCTCGATGATTTTGGAAAGCTCCGATTTTGTCAGTGTGTATGCACTGGAAAAATTCTTCTCGAATAGCTGACGGTTCTTCAGCACTTCGATAGTTAGATGAGTGTTTCCGAGCGAACACATGGCAACAAGATTCTCGTAGGCATCGCGCTCCGGCTTGGAAAACGAGGTCTTGGAGAAAGCGAGAAACAGCACACGGGTAAAGAGAGCCATGTCCTGTGTCGGCTTATCCTGGCCGCATAGGGCAATGCCGGTGGAGATGATGGTCTGCGCCGCCATGCCGTCGGTGTTCTGATTCTTCTTTGTCTGACCGCCGCCACCCCACAAACCTTTGAGGTATGCGATTTTTCGTATATCGAGGTCGTTCTTATACTCGTCGAATACCACAAGAGAATTGACCACCTGACTGACGCGGTCATTCATAGCCGGAACAGAGGTAACACCGAGGTTCGGCGGGTCAACGCTGTGGATAAAGAACGACTGGAGAGAGGTGGCAAGCGTGGTCTTGCCGGTACCTTTCTCTCCGAAAAGGTTAAGTATCGGGAAGTGGCGAGTGCGGCTGAACACCACATCGCGGAATAGTGTGGCGAGCAGATAGCAGAAAGCAATTTTGGCATTGTCGCCAAAAACCTTGATAAGCTGCGCTGCAAAGTCATAGAGTTTGATGCCGCTGCGGTTTTCGTGAATAAACAGCCTCTCAAACTGGTATATTTCGGGGTTATTCTCGTACATTTTTGAAGTGGCCGGGATATAGAAAGACCTATCGGGGGCGGTTTCCACGATGCCGAGTTCATCGACGGCAAGGAAACGCTCACCGTTAAAAATGCCGTTGCCAAAAGCAAAGAAGCCGTTGATGGCATCCCAACCCATCTTGCGGATGCGCTCGGCAGAACGTGTGCCACGATACAGATATTCCTTTACGTTGTTGAGTTTGTCTATCTTGGCTCTCCAAATATAGTTACCGACAGAACCGACGCGCTGCTGAAACGTAGTGAGCGAGCAAAGCTCCGATTCGCGGAACTCTATATCTACTTTCTCGTTGAACTTGTTTACCATACGGAACAGACGTGTGCCGTTGGTTTCGTCCTTGATATGATAGAGAGATTCGAGAATGAAGTTGGAGAGCCTGATAGCCTCTCCCTCGTCGTCGTAAGTATAGAAGCAGTTGTCAATGATATTGAGATTGCACCGGCGCAGAAGTTCTTTTCTGCGCTCGGCTTCAGATTCAGGTGCTTTTGCTGCGGCTTTCAGCCGGGCTTCCCCTTTGGCGGTGCTGATCGCTCCTTTCCATAGCCGGGTCGTGCCGTGCAGTTTGGAAAGGGCGGCAATATATTCATCAGCGATGTTCTGTTCCTTGACATGGCGCAACAGGTCTGCAATTTCTGAAATAATTGTGCGCTCCTCGGCTATCGAGGAAGCCACAGAGAATTTTTTCTCGGCGAGCCAGAGAATAAACGGCTTTTCGGGAATTGAAGCATATATCTCCGGCGAGAGAATATACTCGTCGGCATCGTTCTTGTGAAGTATGGTTGTGCCATCCTCCATAGTTTCTTCGTTGAAAGGAAGTTCTCGGACGGTCACATCGAAGCCCCTGCGCACGGCTTCCGCTCCGTTAGTCATAACAGCTTTGAAGCCGGGGCCGAATGGCTCTTTGTCGGGTGGGTCGGAATCCGGAATAAAGCAGACCGACTGAGTAAGTTTGCTCAGTTGGTCGAACTGGGCTGCACTCCACGATGTGCCGAGGGTTGCGACGGTGTTTTCCAAACCGATGGACTGAAGGCGCAGTACATCAGGCGCACCCTCGACAATGTTGTAAAACAAGGCATCACGACAACGCCTTGCCTTGTCGATGCCGAAGATGGTTTCCCCTTTGGTAAATATGAGGGAGTTTGACGAGTTGACATATTTACCCACCTGGTCTGCCTTTGCATCACCGAGGTAGCGGCCTGTAAAAGCGATAACACGCCCGAAACGGTCGCGAATAGGGATGATAAGGCGGTTGCGGAACAGCGTGTAGATGTGTCCGCTCTTTTCATCCTTACGGTAGATGCCGGATTGCAAGAGCAGATCTTCGGAGATAGTTTTGCGCTTGCAGTATTCGGCAAGCAGTCTGCCGTTCTTCGGGGCAAGACCTATGCCGCAGGTGGTGCAAAATTCTTCATCCCAACGATTGTAAGCATACTCACGGGCTGCTCGTGCCTCGTCGTTCACCTCTACCCGGAGTTGGTCGATGAAGAATTGATGCACGGAAGAAAGGGCTATTAAGACCGCCTCGCGCTTTCTTGCTGCTTCGCATTGTTCGTCGGTCTTGTCGCTCTTTATGTATTCGATGCAGACATTGTTTGCTTTGGCGATGGCTTCAACTGCCCCGGAGAAGTCCAGCCCCTCCTTCTCCATATAGAACTTGATGCCGTCGCCGCCACGGTGGCAGCTGTGGCAGTACCACATATTCTTACCGGGAGTGATGGAGAAAGAGGGGGTGCGTTCCTGATGAAAGGGACATGAGGCGAACCACGTTGAGCCTCGCCTTCGGAATTGCAGACCGTAGGACTTCAGGACATCTTCGATGGGCAGATCTCTTACCGCGTCTATTGTTTTGTCGCTAATCATAATTTGGTGACTTTATCCCAGCAGTCGAGAATAGACTGGCCAGTGTATTTCAGTCTGCGCGGATTGTTGTTGCATGGGGATATAAGACCGCTGCGGCGCAGTTTACGCAGGGTCTTATGGCAGATGCCAAGTTCGGCACAAGTCCGCTTAACTGAAAATACACCTTTGGGGTCACACGTTGGACGAAATTCTGTCATGGTGCCACCTCCTTTTCTGCCGGAATCTTCTCCGAGAAGATATGCTCTCCCGATTCATGTTCTATAATCTGCTTGCCACGTTCTGGAATCCGGCAAGCCATACACTTCCAGTTGAAGAATGTCTGTCGCTTTACCCCGGCTTTCTTCACTACCGACGTAACGAACTCGACCCTCTCACGATAGGTGAGGGTGTCGAGGTAGGCGTTGAGCTGTGCAGCCTCCATGTGTTTGATTTCATTGGTGGTTGCAGTATGACGTATAGCGTCCATAGGCTTCAGTCTTAGATGCGTTTAGAGAGCTTCAACAAATCCGCACCCAGGAACTCGGTACGGTTGTTGACAACTCGGAGGTGAGGATGTAAACGCTGTGACTTCGCCCAACGCCATATTGTCGAGCGGTGAACGCCGAAGAAGTCTGCTGCCTCCTGTACGGTGTAATACTTTTTAGGGTCTATTCCTGTTGCGCTTTTATTTTCTTGCATAGTTTTACTTGATTTAGGAAAGTGAAACTTACTTTACACGCGCAACCTTTACAACTCGCTCGTCAGGGTGCGTAGATGTACGGTATTTGCGTCCGTTGGAAAGTCCAACTTGTGAAGCATAGGCTCTGACGTTGACGGTTTTTTCTATCGGTATAGAAATAATCTCACCAACGTTCATGCTTAAAATCACCTCTCTGAGGTTAGTTTTTGTCGCATTTGGTTGCATAACTCGGATTTTTTTTATACCTTTGTTGGTGCAAAGATAATAATAATTTTTTGATAGTAAAGCAATACTTTCTATAAAAAGTTACAAAAACTTTGTTGATGTCTCACCTAAAACGGGCAAAAGATATGGCAAACCTCAAGCTAATCAAGGAATTGGCGCAAATAAAGGGCATGACGATTGAAGAACTTGCCGCCAAAGCAGAAGTAAGCACTCAGGCCATACATTTGATGGGTCGGAGTGGCAAGACCAAAATGGAAACGTTCGAGAAGATAGCCGCTATCTTGGAAGTGCCTCCGTATGTGTTCTTCGACAGCAACTTCGATGTAAGGTTGTTCCGTGACTATGTGGTAAGGGGACATCACAATCCCACTTCTTTTTTTGGTCCCATCTATAACGGTGGCGATGCTCCATTCTCGGCAAAGGATAGCGAGGCAGATTCTAAAGCCGTAAAGAAAATGGAGGAAGCACAAAAGAAGAATGAGGAGTTGATTAAGGCGAAGGACGAAACCATCAGTGTACTGCAAAAGCAGGTCGATGATTTACTCGCCGACAAGTCGGAGATGCGCTCGGAGCTTCAGGCATTAAAGGCTGAAAATGCGGAGTTGAGAACGCGATTAAATGGAAAATAGAAAATCTGCAAGCAAATCTGCAAGCACATAAAATAACATAGTATTAACTCTCTGAGAGAGAGTCGTTTGGGTTTGGCAAACAGAGTTCTGAAAATCCTTGTGTCCCCGGTTCGATTCCTGGTGACACCACCCAAGACCGCTAATTCTCAATGAGTTAGCGGTCTTTTGTTTAGCCACGCTCCACCAAGTCACCACAAAAGTCACCACACCCACGCTAACATACTGTTATATTGTGGGTTATGCGTATCAGTGCAGACTCGTATCTTTTCTTGCGATAGTTTAATATGCTGATAATCAATATCTAAATCTTATCCATTCAAAATCATTCAGCATCATTCAACCCCACATCACCGCCTCACAACCCTCAACTTTAACAGACTTTAACTACAATCGAGCAGCAAAAATGTGGAGACCTCAGCCAAATTTTCGCCGGGTCACCACACTCAAATGTTAAATATTGTAAATTAGCAATTATCTACATTACAGCGGTTATACTTCGTTTTGCATAGATATAAGATTGGGGAATGATGTTATATTTATATTTGTTAACATTTCATTGAATTGCTTCATCGTATTATAGAGTATATAAATAATAAAAACAGTTATGATGAAGTTGACATTAGAACAAGTCCAAACCTATGGCGAAGGGTTAATGCGCTGGGTGGAATCTGGCGAAATTTCGCTGGGCGATATGCTTGAAGGTAAGAAAGCGTATCGTTTGCTGGTTTGCCTTATGGGAGACCCACGCAGAGAATATATCGATTCTAATTTCAACGGGATGTCTTTCGAGGAACTTTGTCGGTACCTAAACGTAGTAAATTCTGACAAACAACTTTAAAAAGATAACTGACATACGGTTTATCTAAAAACAAATACAATGTCTATAGAAGACGCATATTTGATTGATCGCATAAATCCGACACATACCGGAGTGGATGTTCCATTGTGGATTAGCTGTGAGGACTCCGACCGAATTCCACAAGTAAAAGCAGAGGCTGATGGCATATCGTTTGCGATTGCCATAGATGACCAACGATTCTTATCTGATGACAATGATTATCTTAAAATCTCGACCAGTGTCCTTATTCAGTTGCAAATGTGGGTGCGGTTAAATCGACAGGCATTACTGGATTATTGGAAACTGAGGATTGACACAGCGAGTTTTCTGCGTCTGATGATTAGGCTGCCTTAGCATATGGCAGATGCTTCTTCAGTTAATCTGAATGAGAGTCATATCTATCCGTGAGAGATATAGATAACATATTGTGTTTATTTAGGAAATGAATCACTATTATGCAGTGTAATTATTCATTCTACTTAAAAGTTGCGCACGACACGAAAAGAGTGTATTAGACAATGATTGGATACGCAGAACAAAAAGGATCAACCGTGTATGTATATGGTCCGAACGGAGGCTATATCTGGCACAGAGTCGGAACTCTATTGGGTTACACATCCAATACGGTAACCATTAAACACGGGTCAACTACATATATATGTGGGGAACGTGGAGAAGTTAAAACTACGCGATAAAAAGATATGCAGGAGAAATATCGAAAACACATGACGTGGTGGCTGGATGAATTTTGCGCTGGCGACCAAGTCGATCATTACGTCGAACTGTTCCCGGAGCTTGATTCGCGTCTTGCCAAGTTTGCTGTAGGGATATTTTTGTGGAACATGAAAGGATTGATTGACATAAACAATCCCGATGATGTCAGCAAAATACGTTTGATCCTAAAAGTCCTTGACCAAACGCCAGGCTATGACTTCTTCGATAACGTATTCAATGAAGCGGATCCTGATACGGTATGTCAGATAATCGGAATGTCGCCGGTCGCTCCCATAGAAGAAGGAGAAATCGACTTTGACTATTATGTGGATGAAATCAAAAACTTTGAGGATGCTCATTCATATCTTGACATGGCTTCATGGAGTATCGTTATTTCTGAAGAATCATTCAAGGAGAGTACCTCAAATGGCAATCGATTCTACTTCTGTGGCAATGGCGATTGGTGGGACGTTCCTTGTATGCCAGGCAATGGTTTCCCCCGCGATCGCTTCGGTTATTCCCTCATCGCAGTTGAAGTCACACCGGATAATCAAATCGCGTCAATCACCTCACGATGGAACACCTGCGCAGGTGATAATGGCGACTTTATTACCGAGTATGAACTCAAATCAATCCTCGGCACCGAGAATTACACTAAATTACTTTGTAAACCCGCTGAATATTACTAAATTTGCGATTATGATTGAAGACACGACATTAACCCAATTCCTCGTAGAGCCGATAGAGCCAACGTTGGTTCTTTCATCTGCCCCCGGTGAAAAGGCATACTCGCTTAAAATCGTTGAACACGGAGAATGTAAGAACAGGGAAGAAGAGCAATCAAAGCTTGCTGAAGCAGAGGTGACGCCAAACACTCTCGGCTTTGAACTTGACTTTGAAGTAGATATGTTTCCTTATGTACTTGTAACGTACACTGCGGATAAACACATTAATGCCCAATTCGGATGGGGAGGTCACGCCCCGGGAGAGAAAAACTATCAGGAGAAATGTCGGTTTAAGCCTGGTGAGAAGGTTCTCTGTCTAATGTACGAGGGTTACGATGTAGTATTTCCAGCAATCGTGGTCGGCTCATTGACTCGTGAATATCTTGAAGAACTTCATAGGACGAGCAATGATCCGTTGGTCTCGGTACAGAGCAGTGAAGAATTCATTGATTCGTGGCTTGATTGGGATTGGGACTCCGTCATTGTACGTCCTCTTGTCCGTCTAAAAAACAATTGGGAGGAAATGGGCGACACCGTTGTCGTCAATCGAGTATATCTATTTCCGTATAAAAAGTTTGAAATATGATTATTGAAGATTTAATTGTGGAATTAGATAAGCGACTCCACAAAATAGCACCGAGAATTGAAACACGATGGACGCAGACATCAAAAGGTGAATCCAAATATTCTCGAGAAATAATCGGCCCTATTAACAAAACCAAGAGCGAAATACTGTGTGAAACATTTGATATTAAATCAAATAAATGGGACAAACTATTCTTGCAAGCTACTAACGGGAAGGGACAAGAGTATAATCGAATTCTAACATTACATTCGTCAGCTTTAATTGCAATTTTATGTTTTCATAATGTATGTGAAAACCCAATAAGCATTGATGACGAGATTTATAATCAATGTTGGTTTGAAGTTAGGAATAGTGTATATGATTCCGCATCAAGCGTAGATGTTGTACTCAAATCAGAATCAGGGAATCTATTATTCCTTGAGTCTAAATTTACTGAATATCTTAGTCCTGATGTACCTGAGATTAAAATGGCATATTGGGAATTTTACAAAAACATTTTACCTCAAATTCCGAATTATCCTTTGCAAATGGTGTATCCTAAAGTATGGAAAAAAAACGGCGAGGAGAATGTGGGCTTTACAATTCAAGCGAAATCACCAAAAGTGGCGTACAATTCATTGTACTTGGCTGGAATTAAACAGTGTTTTAGTCATATCATAGGTATATCTCGTGGCCCGGAGAATATAGAGGATGATTGCTGGAAGAATGTTACACCTCACACTAAGTTGCGTTTCGGTTGTATTGTTTATAGGTTTCCCACTGTTTTTACGAATTATAATTCCTTTTATAAAGAAACAATAGGCAAAATTTCTTCGGAAATGATATTGAATTCACTCGATGGAGAAAAAACATATGCAAATCAGTTAGAGATTTTTCCGGAACTTTTAACATATCAAGACATATTCAAAAAACAAAACCCCCAAACATTATTGCCAAAGGTTGCTGAATATTATGGGTTGGAATGAGAATACTCCACCTCTCTGACACTCACAACTGCCATCGGTGGCTGCGGGATTTGCCCGAGGCCGATGTGGTGGTGCATTCCGGCGACTTTTGCATGGTCGGGAGTGAGCAGGAAGCGATTGATTTCCTCAACTGGTTTTGCGACCTTCCATATAAGCACAAAATTTTCATCTGCGGCAACCATGACGACTGCTTATATGGAGCTAATATCAATGGCCTTGATGACAATGTGCATTACCTATGCAACTCTGCTATTGAGATTGAAGGCCTGAAATTCTATGGTGTCCCGATGTTTATGGGTGATTGCGTGACTGACCGCCAAAATCGCAACTATGCCAATATCCCCGCAGACACTGACATTCTCATTACCCACTCTCCTGCATTCGGAATCCTTGACTTCGATGACAACATCAACTACGGCTCGGAGGTATTATTGCAGGCGGTGACGAATGTAAATCCCCGTATTCATCTGTTTGGCCATATTCACAAACAGCATGGAATAACGACTATCGAAACAACGATATTTTCAAACGGAGCGATAATGAATGAAGATTATTCAATTCACAACCATCCTAATGTCATTGAGTTATAAGATTTATATAGAAAAGAGAGGTGCAATAGATTGTAAGAATTAACGCCACCCAGGTAGCATCAGCTCCCTCGGTGGCGTTGTTATTAGAGTCTGTACGCCCTACACATGTGTCCGTAGTTGATTTTGAACATCGACATCGCATTCTAATCTTTATACTAATATTATTGTAATTTTAATAATAATATTATTGATATATTGAAATCTTTTAGTAACTTTGCATTGTTGAACAGACACAGGAGCAACGTATTGCACGGCTCCGTTATAAACAAGAAGATAAATACACCAAACAAACTGAAGATTATGTTAGCAAAAGTATCACAAGTCGGTACATCGGTCGGGGTGATAATCCCACGGTATATCGTGACTGAAGGCGGATTTACAAAGGGTTCGCCGGTAAATATAGAGTTTAAAGACGATAAGATCATCATATCGAAGCCCCGGACAGTAAGACAGGGCTGGGCAGACGCTTTCGCCCGTTATGCAATGGAAGGTGAGGACGAATTGCTGCTCCCCGACTGTCTCGACAGCGAGGCCGTAGACCTGATATGAGCTCGTGTCTCTGTTCAACAATAGTATTAATTTAAAATTCTTACATTATGAAAACATTTAATTTACATTGTGTCAATCTGGACCCGACGATTGGAGCTGAGATAAAAAAGACCCGCCCCTGTTTGATAGTGTCTCCGGACGAAATCAACAATTTTCTTAAAACAGTGATTATAGTACCGCTGACTTCAGTCCAAAGAAACTTACCTACAAGAATCCCCATCAAAGCGACAAAAGGAAGCGGTCTGCCTAATGACAGCTATGCGGTTCTTGACCAACTGAAAACAGTCGACAAGTCAAGAATATTAAGTCATATCGGCGAGATATCCGAGTCTGAGAAACATGCAGTCTCGGAGATTCTTAAAGAAATGTTCCATTATTGAAATCAACCATAATTCAAGCCAGGCAGCCGCTCACCTTCCGGCTGCATTTTTTATATCTTTGGGACTCAAAGAAACGACAATTCCCCGGATTACCATTCGAAGCCGAGGTGCGCGCCGAGGCCGTTCTGGACGATGCTGGACTGATAGCCGCTCCAGTAATCGGAGGTCAGGAGGCGGTAGTGGACGCCGATGTTGAAGGCCTGCTTGCTGTTCTGCGAGTTTACCGGAATCCTGACGCCGATGGCCGGCTGGAAGTAGAAGTAACTGGTATTGGTCAGGTACCCGTTGCGGATCTTCACCGACTTGCTGTTGGCCAGGAATGAGGCGCCTATCTTCAGGTCGATAAAGAACGATGCCGCGTTCCTCGGTCCGATATTGAACCGGAAATCAGTAAAAACAGGAATCATCACGGCCTTCGACACATACGTGTCGTCATAACGGTCCATATTCGACTGCGACCAGCCGTTGCCCCAGTCGTCGTTCACATACGACCACATGAGGTCCACGCCTATGCCGGCGCCCATGAACAGCCAGCTGTTCAGCTGATAGCCCTGCGACGTCGATATAGTGGCGAAGTTGGACCGGTACCGCCCTACCCCCTGAGTATAGGCCGCATCCACAAAACCTTTGTACGAATTCGATCCCGACAGGGCCGGCATCAATACGTTGGTTAGTCCGTTGGCTATATTCGAATACTGTGCGCTGGCGGCGATTGCGGTGCTCAGCATGACTCCTAACAATATACTCTTTTTCATCGGTAATTCTTTTTATATGAATAACAAGAGAATAGAGTCAATTGTTACCACGCAGAACAATATTCTGTTAAGGCATCGTTCCTTAAGTGGAAGCCCTTTTTACCTGTATTGCGCATACCGGGCGCCCTTGGGCGTGGGATCCGTTACCCGGACAGGCTTGTCGTACACCATTTCCATCAGCGACTGGAGGTTGCGGGCGCCCTCGGCGCGGGCGCGCTCTATGGTGCCGTTGCGATACAGCAGTTTCGTGGACTTTTCCTTAATCTTGGCCTTAACGGCGTTTTCTTCCTCAATCGTGAACTTATCGCTGCGGAACATCGCCATCCGGCCTATGGCCTTGGTGTCGATCACTTCCCACGAATTCTTATCCGTGGCCTCGTACAGTTCCACGATTTCGGGAGGAAGCGTGATTATTACGGTATCACCGGAGGCATTCACCTGCAGCTTCTCCAGATCGAACGACACGCTCCCCTTCTGTTTCTGGATGGCGAACATCACCTTGTCGTTAATGGTGTCAAGCACCGGCACCTCGCTGTAGATGTCAACGGTACACAGCCGGGCCATGGTCTCTATCCGGCTTACCTTCCCCTTGTCCACATCGATGGTCTTCTTGGGCGAACTTAAGCTGAAATACAGGTAAAGTCCGGCCGCCACGACTGCAATCACCACGGTTGCGGTCAGTATGAGTTTTGCTTTCTTAATCATTGCAGCCGATGTTTAGGGTTTGAAATCGACACTTGCCGTGTAGCCGTTGGCCTCGAACAGCGTCTCGAAGTATTTGCGGGCCTTACGTTCGGCGGCGTCTGTAAGCTGCTGCCTGAACTCGGGATTATCCTCCACCTCCTTCTTGAACGAGGCGTTGGCCTTTTCCTTGATCTCAGCACGTTCCTTTGAGTCGAGGTTGGATCTCAGCGGACCGATGTTCTCGTATTCCTTGCGCATCTCCATGTCGCGTCCGGCTATCTCCGTGCGGACGGGAGGAAGCGTGACCCTGACGGTTTTCGCATCCTCATCATACACTATATCGTCCATCTGCATGGCGGACAGATCCACATACGCGCGCATATAGGAATCGTACGAATAGACCGCTATCCGTTTCCCTATGGTGTACCAGTCGGCACTTTCCATCCTGGCCGTCTTGGTTATCGCCATCGAGGCGAACACCATCTTGTCCTCCGATTTTATTTCCTGATATATTCCTGTATGGTCGGACTGTTCGGTCTTGGAACACGCGCCTAACATAAGCAGTCCGACAACGCCCATGAGATATTGTTTCATTTTTCTTCCAATTTATCGCAATATTTGACCGTAAACCTCAATATAGGTTTACTTAACTTCCGCATGTAGGAATTATAAGAATTTCAACTCACAGAACATGCGGCAAAAGCGAGGCTTTAGCCTACACAGAACTTACAGATTTACACAGAACTATATTTAGGCATGAAGTCTGAGGAACGAGTGATGAACTTTGTCACTTATCACTATGACTTCTGACTTACTATTGCCGTTGCCACAGACCTGCTGGCGCAGGAAACAGAATAAGCACGGAATACTTCTGTGCGGGTTCTGTCGCCGTCAATGACGGCTCTGTGTTAATGACTTGAGCTGGCCTGAAGCTGCGTAAACAGTTGAATTTCTGTGCAGTTCTGTCAGCTCTGTGCGGATGCCATGCATCCGAATAGTTCTGTGACTTGCCTTTCTTTTAATTCCATCATTTAAACTTGAAAAACATAAGTAAGTTTATTTACCGATTCTTATTGTAACAACACAGAATCAGACTAAAAATGTTCAAGTTTTCTTATTTTTCTCATCGCAACTAACGCACAGTAGGATATAACTTAAAATTATTGTAACTTTGTGCTTAACTAATCATTAGGACATATGCAAAAGAGCTTTAAAGAAAGTGTTGTCGAGGCCCTGAAATGTTACGTCTACGCATTGGTTGATCCACGCGACAACTGTATTTTCTATGTCGGCAAAGGCACCGGGAACAGGGTGTATCAACATGCCGAAGCTGCGATAAATGATGATGGCGACAATCTGAAACTTGCCACGATACGGGAAATCCAAACCCTTGGATTAGAGGTAAAATATTACATTTTACGTCATAATCTTACCGATCAGGAGGCATTTCTAGTAGAATCTACAATTATAGATCTTCTTACATACAAGCAGTTTAATACTGAGACCCTCCTTACCAATCTGGTAAGCGGACATCATCAATGGAACGAGGGAATCAAAACCGATGCAGAAATCAACATGATGTACGACTGCAAGAAGATTGAGCCTGTGGAAGGAGATCGGCTCCTCTTAGTGAGCCTGAACCGCAGCTATGATCAAGCAAAGGCAACCAGAGTGCACCAGAGAGACAATGATTATGAGAGCACACGTAAATATTGGTTCATATCGCCACGCAAGGCAGAAAAAATCGATTACGTCTTAGGCATTTACCGAGGTATCGTTCGCGTCGTCATCAAAGTTAAAGGATACAAGACGAGTATGTATTCCGAGAACGGAATACCTTTCAAAAATCCGCGCCACGAATTCGAAGGTGACGTGATATATGATTCACCATATCTGAATACCGATGTAACCGATTATCCTTTTGGAAGCGGGGGAGCCATAACCTACATACCCCGCCATTTCTGAGCATCACATATCGGCACCATCATCCCTAATTGATGATGCCAGGGCCGTTCATGTCCTGAATTCCCAAACTGGGCATTTAGATGCCAGGTATGCAATTTATTTCACATTACGCAGTATCTCCAGCGCGTTGCGGGTGGCTATGAGGCAGCAGTTCAGGCAATGGTCGCGGCCACGGTTCTGCTTGCCGCAACACACCGTGCCGAAATGTTCCTTAAACTTCGTATACATTTCCTTGGCGGCAATTGTGGCTCCTTTTCGGTCAGCGCCCATCGCAAGTCCGGTGGCCATGATAGCACCGCTTAAGGCACCGCACGTCCCCTCGTCGAACGTCGCGCCTATGCCGCCCCTGAAGCCCACGGCCAGCGACCGCAACGTCTCGTCGTCCAACGCGCATCCGGCCGCATGGCTCACCGCCAATACCGTAGTCTCCGAACACGAAGTCCCGGCCAGTCTCAGCGTCCTCGCCTCATCCTCTCCTTTCAATATGTCAATCTCCATTGATGTCAAGTAGTCTGTTTTACTCACAAAGTTAATACTTTTCTTCCGATTTCCAATCCCCTGACTTATTGCGTTGCTCCAAAAATACAGGCTCCTCTATGTCAACACATCGATGTCGACATAGAGGAGCCTTATAATAGCTAATTACGGGGATTCAGGCCTCTACCGGGGCCTTTCCGCCAAGGCACCAATCACTTGTGTTTGGATTTGCTAACATTGTATATGCCGGGGTTGGCCGCACGCAAGGCTTCGAGGTCAGACTGTGTCGCCTTCCTGAAACCGTTGAACTTTGCAGGATAACCCGTAACGGTGAGTGTCCCGCCGCCGAATCCGTCGCTTTCGAACACAAACTGTTCTTCAAGCAATACGTCGGCACCCTTGGCCTTCAGCAGATTTGCCACCAGATTGCCCTTGCGGGTCTCCAGCGACATTCTTTTGAATGGATTCCAGCCCCATTCCACGGTAGCCGTGGCCTATTCCATCACCTCAAGCTCCGTGACGGTGGGATACTGCACCACAGCCGTCTGCACCTCGGCGATGTACGACGTCTTTTTGACGGTGGTGCAGGAACTCAGGGTTGCCACCGCCAGCACGCCGATTAATAATATCTTTTTCATATCCGTAGTCTATAGATTCATATTCGCGGTTTGAGGTTACCGCACGTTTATTTATGAGCCTCGCAGGGAAGTTTCCTGAAATTCTTGTAGGTAGCGGGATAGCCGGTCACGGTGATCTCGCGGATGGAACCGCGTCTGATCTTCATGTCGAACTGCGGGTTCACCAGAATATCGGCATTACCGTTAGCCTTCAGGGCCTCGGCCACGGCCGTGGCCTTAACGGAATTGGTGCCTCCCCTACGCACGCTGCGGGGCACGTCGTAGTAGAACGCGATCTTTTTCTGCGACACCTCCAGGTCGGCCTCCGAGCCGGCGGCGACTACTGTGCTGACATCCTGGGTCGTTGCAGTTTTCTTCACTGTGGTGCAGGATGTTACACACAGCACAGACATCGCGGTCATAACCGTCAGAATCAGTTTCTTCATAATAGTTTACAGGTTAGTTATAGTTAGTACGTTATATGTGTATGTTTTTGTATTCTGAAATGCAGCGGTCTGAGTCTTGGCTTTCAAGTCAAAATTGAAGCAGCAAGTCAATTTAAAGTCAAGTCAAGTCGTATGAAATTCCGGGTGCAAAGTTGCGCATAATTATCTAATCCGCCAAATTTTTCCTTAAAATATTAAAAAAAGAGAACAACAGCAACCGTTTGGAATTGTGGCCGAAATAGGTTAACTTTGTGGGAAATACAAAGGACCCTTTCGATATGACACAGATGCCGGTAAAATACCCAATCGGAATTCAAAGCTTCGAGATGCTTCGTAAGCTGTCTTACCTATATATTGATAAGACTGAGCTTATCTACAATCTTGCCATGACCAGTAAGTGCATCTTTCTGGCAAGGCCGCGCCGCTTCGGCAAGAGCCTGCTGTTATCAACCGTTCAGGCATATTTCGAGGGTAAAAAGGAATTGTTCAAAGGTCTTGCCATCGAGCAGCTGGAGACGGATTGGCAGCCTCATGCCGTGCTGAAACTCAGCCTTGCCAGCTATAATCCAAGCGGCAACGGCAATCTGGAGGAAATACTCGACACCCAGTTTCGTGAATGGGAAAAGGGATATGATGTTGAAACCGTTTCCCGGGATTTCTCGTCCCGTTTCAGGAATGTAATAATGGCGGCCTACAATTCAACCGGTCATCCGGTCGTAATACTCGTAGACGAATACGACAATCCCCTCATCTCCAATATGCACGCCAAGGACAGGCTCGAGGAGCACCGGCTGCTGCTTAAGTCCATCTACGTCAACATCAAGGACCTGGACCAATACATCCGTTTCACTATGCTGACAGGCGTGAGCCGTTTCAGCAAGATGACCATCTTCAGCGGACTGAACAACCTGGAAGATATATCGTTCGACGACGAATATGCCGCCATCTGCGGCATAACGGAAGATGAACTGCATTCCAACTTCCGGGAAGGAATTTCCAATCTGTCTGACAAATACTCCATAAGCACGGAGGAGGCAATCACCCTGCTTAAGACTCATTACGACGGCTATCATTTCTCGGAAGAATGCCCGGACATCTATAACCCTTTCAGCCTGCTGAACGCCCTCAAAAAGAAAAAGATAGATGCCTATTGGTTCCAGAGCGGCACCCCTGAGTTCCTGATACGCCGCATCCAGGACAGCAATGAATTCCTGCCTGATATGTTCGATGAATCGGTGGAGGGCCGAATTCTCTCGTCGAGCGATATTCTGGACTCGCGCCCCACATCCCTGCTTTATCAGACCGGTTATCTGACCATCAAGCGCTTCGAGATGCCGGACGTTTATCACCTCGGCATACCCAACCTGGAGGTGCGCAAAGGCTTGTTCCAAAACCTGGCCAGGTATTATTTCGACAAGGACGACACCGTGATCTTCAACCATGTGCGCGAAGTCAGGAAGCTGCTTGAGGCTAATCAAATCGGCGAGGCGATGAAGCGTCTGCGCACGTTCATGGCCGGCATACCTTACGAATTCGCCGACAAGGCCACCGAACTGCATTACGAAAACAACCTGTTCATCATATTCATGCTGATAGGTGTGGATGCACGCCCGGAGTGGCATACGTCCGACGGTCGCATTGACCTGTTGCTGAGCATGCGCAATTACATCTACATCATCGGGCTGAAACGCGACGGCACCCCCGACGAAGCATTGGCCCAGCTCAAAAAGAAAGACTACGCCCGTCAGTTTGCCGCCGACCCTCGTCCAATTGTGAATCTCGGCATCACTTTCAGCACCCAGACCCGTAACATCACCGCCTGGAAGGCAGAGGAATTATGAATAGGCTCCTCATCCTTATTTGGACTATATGCGTTACGCTGTTGGCTACGGCAGCCGGTACGGCGTTCGCCGATAATGGGTCGGAACCGGTCGACACGGCTGCGCCCGCAAAAAAGAAAAAGGATGTGCCGCCGGTGATGCACAGCGCCGTGGGCGACCGCTCCAGAAACGGCTCCGATTCCTTACGCCTGGAGATTATCGGAATACGCCAGCAGTATTCCGGCATGGACAGGTCAACGTACGACAATACAATCTTCTCCCCCAAGTCCGCACTGTTCAGCCCGGACGGCTCCAAGCTGTACGTCAACTCGCTTGAGGGATGCCATACCACTGTATTCAGCGTCCCGTCACTTCAGCGCCAATCATTGATCAGCTATTCATTTCCGTCGGGCGTCGGCCCCAAATGGAGCAAGCCATCAGGTTACTATACTTTTACCCATTATGACGACGGCGACCGCCGGAAATTTGTCGGCAAACCGGTGGAAGGTACTCTGAGTCACAATGGACGATACCTATGGGTCACGTTTTATCGGCGCTCTTTCGACATAAACGCCCAGGATCCGTCGGCCGTGGCCGTCATAGACACCCGTACCGATTCGATAGTACGCATGTTCGAGACCGGCCCGTTGCCGAAAATGATTGCCGCATCGCCCGACAACCGTCGTATAGCCGTGACGCATTGGGGCGACAACACCGTCGGACTGATCGACATATCGGCTCCGGACATAAAGGACTGGCATCATCTGCGGCCCATCGTAATCGGTCAGAAGCTGAAGCTCGACCATCCTCTTGACAAGACTGTGAACCGTGACGCCAATTCCGGCAATCTGCTCCGCGGCAAGGTCGAGTCATGCAAGGTAGGCAAAGGTGCCCGTACCCTTGTCATATCGCCCGATGGCCGATACCTGTTCGTGGCCTGCAACACGGAGAGTGCCCTTTACGTGGTGGATACCCGCACCATGAAGGTCGTGGACTCGCTGACCATAGATTCATACCCTGTCGGACTGGCCATCTCGCCCGACGGCACCCTCCTTGCCGTCACCTCACAGGGCCGCGAAGGCCACGGCGGCAACGCCCTGAATCTTGTCAGAATTATCCGCCCATATTACGAAGCCCCGGTCCCTGCAATGACGGATTCCATTGCAAATGACCCGGATGACACTCTCGCACTCCAGGAAACGCCCGGCGACGTAGACTCCGACCGAAAGTCCGGATCCGTCAATATCATCCGGAATATGCCTCTCTTGATTGGCACCGGCATACTACTGACAGCTATCCTGTCTCTCCTGCTTTATTTCATTTTCAGAAAACGTAAATAACAGAACCATCATAACACCCGATATCATGAACCGCATTGCAACCATTCTGCTTTCCGCGCTGCTGACGGCAGCGTCATTCCTTCCGGCCCGCGCCGAGTATGTTCCTGACACCGGCGCAGAATATGTGCCTTCCGAACAGGTGCGGGAGTCGCAGCGCGAATTCGCCGCCGACCGCTTCGGCATCTTCATCCACTGGGGCATATACAGCATGTTCGGTCAGGGGGAATGGTATCTGAACTACGGGCCTCGGGCCGACGAGTACGCCAAAGCGGCGCGCGGTTTCTATCCTGCCGACTTCAACGCCGACGAATGGGCCAAGGCCATCAAGGGATCCGGCGCCCGCTACATCTGCTTCACCACACGCCATCACGACGGTTTCTCGATGTGGCATACGGCCCAGAACAAGTATAACATCGTGGACGGCACTCCCTTCCGCCGCGACGTGCTGCGCGAACTCTCGCAGGCCTGTCAGGACAATGGCCTGAAGCTGCATCTGTATTACTCGCACCTCGACTGGACGCGCGACGATTACCCGCAGGGACGCACCGGCCACACCACGGGACGCGACAGCCTCCGAGCCGACTGGCAGTCGTACCGCCGATTCATGGACAACCAGCTGACTGAACTGCTGACAGGCTACGGCCCCATCCGCGCCATCTGGTTCGACGGCTGGTGGGACCATGACGAGGACAAGACGCCTTTCGACTGGCAACTTGACGAGCAGTATGCCCTGATACATCGACTGCAGCCGGGCTGCCTCATCGGCAACAACCATCACCAGACGCCCTTCCCCGGCGAGGACATACAGATATTCGAACGCGACCTGCCGGGCGAGAATACAGCAGGCCTCTCGGGCCAGGCCATCAGTCATCTCCCTCTCGAGACATGCAACACCATGAACGGTATGTGGGGATATAAAGTAGTGGATACAAATTACAAAGACACCAAGACCCTGATCCACTATCTGGTCAAGACGGCTGGTCTCGGGGCCAACCTGCTGCTCAACATCGGCCCGCAGCCGAACGGTGAGTTGCCTGCCGTGGCTCTGCAGCGGCTTCGCGAAATCGGCGAATGGATGCAGATATACGGCGAGACCATCTACGGCACCGAGGGAAGCGCGTTCAAGGCCGACTGGGGCACCTCCACAACCAAAGGCAAACGGCTGTTCGTGCATATACTCACGCCTGAAAGCTCGGATATATTCGTACCCGTAAAAGGCACGATAAAGAAAGCCGTCATGTTCACCGACCGCAGCCGCAAGGTGAAATACAGCAAGTCGAAAGAAGGCATTACCCTTCACCTTGACGAGATTCCTCAGGACATCGACTTCGTAGTGGAACTTGAAACGGCATGAGTATTCGCATGAGCACAAGCATCAGCATGGTCAGGACTCTTGAGATATGCACGGGCGATCCCGTGGGAATCGAGGCGGCGATAGCCGGTGGAGCAGACCGCATAGAACTGTGCAGCGGTCTCGCAGAAGGTGGCCTGACTCCGTCCATCGGAGCGATACGCTATGCCGCGAGCCGGCCAGTAACCGTGAACGTGCTGATACGTCCTCGTTCCGGGGACTTCGTTTATAGTCGCGATGAAATCGGCCTGATTGTCGCCGACATCGAGGAGGCGGTGCGTTGCGGTGCCGACGGCATCGTGGTCGGTGCGCTTACACCCGACGGCGACGTGGATATGGATGCCTGCCGTCGGTTTATCGATGCGGCCCAAGGTCGCAATGCCACATTCCACCGCGCGTTCGATGTATGCCGCGATCCGTTCAAGGCTCTTGAGGATGTCATATCGCTTGGCTTCGACAGGATTCTGACTTCAGGCCAGTCGTCTGACGCATTGCGAGGCGGGGATATGATCCGCCGGTTGCACGACAAGGCAGCCGGTCGCATCCGCATCATGGCAGGCGCCGGCGTAAAACCCGAAAATGCCGCCGAGATTCTTGCACTCTCCCGGTGTGACGACCTGCACGCCTCGGCCCGCTCGCTGATGCCTTCAGGAATGGCGCAAAACTCCGGCAAGGCGTCCATGGGAAGCGCCGACGCCGCCGACGGCAGCCGCATGGCTACAGACCGGAATATCGTGGCTCAACTCAAATCCATCCTCTCAAAATCCCTATTATGAACAAGACGATAATAGCAACAACCATATTGGCTCTGCTGTACGGCGCCTCAGATACCAACGCCCGCGACATACTCACTCCGAAAGCCAATCAGGACTACGCCACGAGATCAACTGCGCAAAAGGGCATTTTCAAGCACCTCGACTATTCCAAATGTGTCAACGCCGCCGAGCGCGACGCGCTGAAATTCCTGTACACATATATGGCCACGCCCGATGCGCTGGATTATGACGCGGATTTCTATTTAGCCAATATCCGCGCTTCGCTTCAGGCTGCCGGGGAGATGCCGTGGGGTGCGTCTGTGCCGGTCCGCGAATGGCGTCACTTCGTGTTGCCGGTGCGTGTCAACAACGAGGATCTGGACCTCTCGCGCCCCGCATTCTACGCCGAACTTAAGGGGCGCGTCAAAAACCTTTCGATGAAAGACGCGATACTTGAGGTAAATCACTGGTGCCACGAGAAGGTGACCTACCAGCCGTCGGACGCTCGCACTTCGTCGCCCTTGGTCACTGTCAGCAATGCCCTGGGTCGCTGCGGCGAGGAATCCACATTCACCGTGGCGGCATTGCGCAGCGTCGGCATTCCGGCGCGCCAGGTATATACGCCGCGCTGGGCGCATACCGACGACAACCACGCATGGGTCGAGGCATGGGCCGACGGTCAGTGGTACTTCCTCGGCGCCTGCGAGCCGGAGGCGGTCCTGGACCTTGCCTGGTTCAATGCTCCGGCTTCGCGCGGAATGCTTATGAACACCAAGGTTACGGGGGCTTACGACGGCCCGGAGGAGCAGCTTGAATCCAACCCTACATCCACCGTAATCAATGTCACTTCCAAATATGCGCCTGTACGCCCCTCATGCGTCATTGTCACTGACTTGGCCGGCAATCCGGTGAAGGATGCGACGGTTAACTTCTCTCTTTACAACTATGCGGAGTTCTATCCTGTGGCCGTCAGGCACACGGATGCGCGCGGCTATGCCGAGCTGACCACCGGCGTGGGCGATATGGTGATATGGGCCGGCGACGGCAGCCGTTTCGGTCTTGGCAAGAGCATCCCCGGCGACACGCTGCGACTCACGCTCGATAAGGACGCTGACTTCACCGGCACCATAGACCTTGACCTTGTGCCACCTCGCGCCGGAGCGCAGTTTCCCGCGGTCAGTGCGGAGGACGCCGCGCTCAACGACATTCGCAAGGCCCGCGAGGATTCAATACGCAACGCGTATGTGGCCACATTCCCCGACATCGACTCGGCCCGCGCCCTGTGCCGCAAGCTCGGCATTCCGGAAGAAGCCGCCCGGTTAATTGTGAATTCACGTGGGCACCACAGCGTCATCACTGCGTTTCTCGACTCCGTGGCTCCGCGCGACCGCGCCAAGGCTGTGGCGTTGCTTTCGGCCATGAGCGAAAAGGACCTGCACGACGTCTCCCCTGCCGTGCTCGCCGACCATCTCGCCACGCCCGACACCGGCAAATGGCCCGCGCAGATATTCAATCAGTACATAATGAATCCGCGCGTCCAGACGGAACGGCTCACTCCATACAAGGCTTATTTCGCCGCAAAACTTACTCCCGCAGAGAAAAAGAAATTTGCCGCTTCGCCACGCGCGCTGGAGAAGTGGATGCAGGCACACATCGCGCTCGACACGGTGTATAATCCGCTGCGTTACCGCATGTCGCCGCGTGCCGTCTGGGAGAATCGCATCGCCGACCCGCTGTCGCGTTCCATCGCTTTCGTGGCCGTCTGCCGCAGTCTCGGTGTTCCGGCCCGCATCGACCCGGTCAGCGAACAGTCTCAGTATTATGGTACTGACAATACATGGCATGACGTTCGTTTCGGCGAAACAACCCCGACGTCTGACACCGCCAAGGGTCATGTCTCCATAGTTCCTGTCGGCGATATGAGCCGCGAACCGAAGTATTTCTCGCAGTTCACCATCGCAAAGGTTGAGCAGGGATTGCCGAAACTGTTGGGCTTCGGCGACTTTGAGCCGGTCGGCGAAATCAACGCCCGTAATGAACCGTTCGAAGCGGGGCAGTATGTCTTGGTCAGCGGCCAGCGCCTTGCGGACGGCTCGGTATTGACCCGCGCCAACTTCTTCCGTGTCAATCCGGGCGCGGACACCAAAGTAGATCTGGCCGTGCGTCAGGACACGACGCAGCTCCAGGTCATAGGCAGTCTGAATTCGGAACTGCTTTACCGGCCATTTGAAGGTGGCGAACCTAAATCATTGCTATCCACCACCGGACGCGGGTATTACGTTCTGACACTCGTAAAGCCGCAGCATGAACCGAGCGCGCACGTGCTCAACGACATTGCTGAGGCGGCAAAGGAACTGGAAAAGACCGGCCGTAAGATTATGGTAATATTCCCCGACTCAGAAAGCGCCTCCCGTTTCCGTGCCGAAGATTACGGCCAGTTGCCGTCTAATGCCGTATTGGGCGTTGACATGGACGGCCGGATTGCCGCCGATCTGAAGGCCGGCCTTGAACTGACTTCCGACGAATTGCCCATCACCGTTGTTGCCGACACGTTCAACCGCATTGTCTTCGCGCGTCAGGGCTACGGCATACGCACGGGCGAAAAATTGCACGACATACTCACCCGCCTCGCCGAGTGAGTATGCCGTGCCTTTACTCATCACTCATCACTCGTCACTCTGACCGCTGACTTATCTCGTAGATAAGTTTCGGCAGGTCTGTGTTGTCGTGCAGACCCTGGAAGCGTGACGAATCCACGCCGATGGCGAACACGGGAACGAAGTCGCCGGTGTGGCGCTCGGTGGTGAAACCGATGCCGGCTATGTCGTTGAAGGTGTCGAACACTGCCTCAACGAAGTTGTTGCTGGAATTGTACATCGTCTCGTGCGTACGGGCATCCCCCTGAACGAAAGTGCGGTCAAACTCGCGCCTGATGTATTCCTCCTGATCCTTGGTCAGCGGCACGGCGGTCCAGTAACCGAATTTGTCCGTCAGCTCCCTCTTCATTTCGTCCCAGATGACGGGCGTCTTGTCCTTCAGCAGCTTGCGGCACCAATCCGAGAAGCGGTCCTTCGAAATGCGCTGGTAGGGTATGGTCTTGAGGTTGGCCATGTAGCTGCAGAACATATTGCCCAGGGCCATGCCGCCCGTGTTGTGGTCGGCCGACACCACTATCAGCGTCTCGTCGGGATGTTGCAGGTAGAAATCGTATGCCACGCGGATGGCATTCTGCAGCGTCAGCACCTCGTGCACCACGCCGCCGCCGTCGTTGCTGTGGGCGGAATGGTCTATGTCGCCCTCCTCCACCATCATGAAGAACCGGTCGGGCGATACCTTCTGCAGATGCCTCAGACACGCCTCGGTCATGCCGGGCAGCGTCAGTACGCCGGGTATTGAGTCGACGGTATAGCCTATCGTGGATGAATGCACGCTGTCGGTATTGAGCAGCACCACGCGCTTGGAGTCAACACCTCGCAATGCATCGAGACCGCGCACCGTCACCACTTCGTTGTCTGCAAACATCTTGGCCAGTCCGGTGTCATTGCCTTTCTTGTCCCTGAGGCCGCGCCAGTTTGAGCCGGCTATAAACTGATAGCCTGACTTGGCGGCTTCGGCACCTATCTCGTAGTACATTCCGCGGTTAGGCTGATGGGCATAGAACGATGCCGGCGTGGCGTCGTCCGGAGCGCCTGTAGTCACGAGACCCACGCCCCAGCCCTGATTGAACAGTCTGGAGGCTATGCTTTGCACCGGCACGCTGTCGGCATCCATGCCTACCATGCCGTTACGTGTCTTATGGCCCGTGGCCAGCGCAGTGCCGCCCGCCGCCGAATCCGTCACGTCCGACGACGCGGAATGCGAGGTGGCGTAGCTGGTCACAGGAAACTGCAGCATCAGCAGCGGCGTGTCGTTGCCTAATACCGAGCGGTTGAACGCCTCGCCCGCCAGTACGGGGTTGAGGCCCATGCCGTCGCCGATGAAATAGAATATGTATTTCACTTCCTGCTTCTTCTCAGGCTTGACGGATTTTCCTGATTTTGATGTATTGACTCCATTTACGGTCTGCTCCGTCTTCGCCTTCTTAGATGTCTTTACGTTTTTTGCCGACAACGGCATTGCGCCGCCTAATGTCACTGCCGCGATTGCAACGGCACACATCACGCGCCGCCAGTTCCTGATGTTGTTATGTTTCATGGTGTTGTTTTTTCGTATCCTTGCGACGGAATCCCTCTCCCGCCCTTTTCCACCCCAAAATTACAAATTTTTCCGCACACCACGCGACATCTGCCCTCAAAATTTGTCTCGCATAACGGCACTCGCGCTGCCGTACGCGCCGCTTTCTATCTGTAATGCCTATAACGGCAATCGAAAAATCCCTTGCTTCCGGCTTTCATATCGGTGATGACGGTTGTTATTTTGCAGTGAATTTAAAAGGGTGTCGGAATTTGACACTCACTAAAGAATAACAGCTATGAGTCAACCGATAATCGCCTGGTGCGTGACAGCCGGACTGCTGTTGTGCACGTTTATGTTACACGCAATATTGCATTACCGTTCCACTCACCGTAATGCCACACATGCCCGCAGACATGTCATAGAGATAGGCAGGGAACAGGATATATTCTATATACCGGGGGATACCGACGACAATGACGAATACATCGATCTGTAACAGTCGCGACTCCGAGACCGAAACCGACTCCGAGACCGGAACCGTCACCTGTGCAGCCGATAACCTGTGCGGCATAGCCTCGTTTCTTGCTGAATACGCCGCCTTGCTGTCGGGATGCGGGGCCACCTGCATCCGTATCGAGAAAAACACGCGCCGGATCGCTCGGGCTTTCGGAGTGACGTTCGACATCTTCATTCTGCCGGCGCATCTGACGGTCTCGGTATGGCGCGAAGATTCCTGCAATGCCGTGACGGCCATGCGCAAGACTGCCCCCTGCGGCATCAGCTTCCATCTTAACGCCCGCCTAAGCCGCCTCAGCTGGGAAGTGGCCGACAATCATCTTGACCTTGACACCGCCATCCGACGTTTCGACAAAATCCGTGAAACCGAACCCTCCGGATGGAAAGAAGTGCTGATACTCACCAGCCTCGCCAATGCCTCGTTCTGTCGCCTGTTCGGCGGCGACTTCGTGGCGATGCTTATAGTGTTCGTCTCCACAATGGCGGGATTCCGGCTCAAACAGATCATGCTGGAGCATAAGCACGACGTACGGCTCACGTTCCTGTGCTGTTCGTTTGTGTCTGCCGTACTGAGCGCCGGCGGCCACATCTTCAACATAGGCGCCACGCCCGAAATCGCCCTCGGCACAAGCGTGCTGTATCTGATTCCCGGAGTGCCTTACATCAACTCGGTCAGCGACTTGCTGTACAAGCATTACTTATGCTCGTTCGGACGCTTCATGGATGCCGTCATACTTACAGCCTGCCTTTCCGTGGGACTTTGCGCCGGCATGCTGATTATGGGACTCGACTGGTAATTGATGAGTGACGAGATAGCAGTTAGGAGAAAGGAGATATTATGGACAGTATTTTTATAAATATTATTGAAGACGGAGTGTTCGCGGCCATCGCGGCCATCGGATTCAGCAGCATCAGCAACACGCCGCGTCGCGCATATCTGATGTGCGGTCTTATCGCCGCAATCGGCCATTCCATCCGTTATGTGCTCATGTTGCCCGCTCTGTGTGGAATGCACATAATCGCGGCCAGCACAATAGCGTCGTTCGTAATCGGCATCCTTGCCGTGCTGTTCGCAGGCTGGATAAAATGCCCGGCCGAGGTATGTTTCTTCCCGGCCCTGCTCCCCATGATTCCGGGCATGTATGCCTACCGAACCATCGAGGCCCTGATCTCATGTCTCGGCCACGTGCAGGAACAGGCGTTCAGCCATTATTTATACCTGCTGGCATACAATGGCCTCACTTGTGCGTTTATTATATTGGGAATGGTGATCGGGGCCACGGTTCCGGTATTCCTTCTTAAAAAACTTTCATTCACAGCCACACGATAACCATATTGCTCCACTATGGAACTGAGACATCTACGATATTTCGCCAAAGCCGCCGAGACCCTGAATTTCTCGGACGCCGCCAAGGCTCTTAATATTGCCCAAAGCTCGCTTTCGCAACAGATCCGGCAGCTGGAGGACGAACTGGGCATACAGCTGTTCATACGCAACAGCCATTCCATCCGGCTCACGGAGGCGGGACAGGTGATGCTCCCCTTCGCCTTGCGCACCATACACGAGGCACAGACCTGCGCCGACCGGATCCACGACCTGCAGAAGCTGCTTACAGGCACGCTGAATATCGGCGTGACGCATTCGTTCAGTCCGATTCTGACCGAATCCGTAATCTCGTTCATGAAGATGTATCCCGGCATCAAGCTCAACATTGTCTATAAACAGATGAACGAACTGATGGAGCTGCTTGTGAAGCGTGACATCGACTTCGTGCTTGCCTTCAAGCCGATAGACCCGATTCCGGAAATTGAATCCCACATCCTGTTCCAGAACACGCTGTCGGCTGTCGTGGCCCGGGACCATCCCCTTGCCCCGCTGCCCAAGGTCACTGTCCCGGAACTGCAGAGATACGACCTGGCCCTGCCGGCCAGAGGATTGCAGGCGCGCAACGCATTCGACAGCATCGCGTCCGACACCGACAATTTCAGGATCCGGATAGAGCTGAACGATGTCAACACATTGCTGAAGCTGGTGCGGCAGACATGTCTTGTGACCGTCCTGGCCGAAGATTCCATCTACGAAGTCAACGACGTCCGGGCCATACCCATCGACCACCCCGGCAGCCAGATGACCGGCTGCGTCCACGTGCTGCGCGACTCATACCGCAAGCACTCCATGCAGGAATTCGTGCGCCTCCTTACCGAGTCCCTCGCCGTCAAACGCCTGCAAAGCAACTGGATATAACAAGAAATCATAACAGTTTTATGATCCCCTCGATTACGTGTGCCTTATGCTTCTCGTCAAGTATTTTCTCTCCCAGAAACGACCTGCGGGAAGAGACTGCGCCATTGCTACGGGCCACAAGGGTCATCATCTCAGACGATCTGAACCCGCATTTTATAAGTAAGGCTGTATGAAGTTCCTGAGAAGTCAGTCGATTGCCGGCCAGCAGCTTGAGATTGGATATAAAGTCGGGAGCCACAGTCAGGACCGTTCTTTCAAGTCTATCCCAGATGCCATCGTCTTTAATGGGTTTGTGCTTTTGCAGCAATTCAACCAACTCGGCATAGACGTCTGAATCCAATATCTCCTGAGGCGTACTGATTCCTTCAGTCTGCTTGTACAGATCCATCAATTCCTGCTGCAGCTTCTTCCGGAGTTTCAGCTCGGACATGGACGTAACGGGAACGGACGGCTCCGTGGTTTCGCACGAACCGGCGGCTTGCGTTGAGGATGCATTGATCTTTTGTCTCAGAATCTCCAACATATCAAGGGTCTCTCTGAGTTTAAAGATATTTTTCTGATTCCGGTATTTGAGATACAGGATGATAAAAGCCAATACAATCACCAGGAATGAGAATCCGAAAATTATTCGGGTCTTGTTGTCACTCGCCTCTCGAGCCCGGAGGCTTTCACGTTCATGCAATTGATAATTGTACAGGCTTGCCTGTATCAGGGACTGCACGTTGGTATTGTCATCAAAATATGCTTCAAGAATATTCTTATAATCCGTATAATACCGGTTCAATGTATCGGGATGAATCATCTTTCTGAATTCCGGTAATAGGATGATCCTATAACCGGTTTTTTTATTCGAAAGGTTCTGGCCCGATATCAGTTCGTGCGCATACATATAAGCGGTGTCCTGTATGCCGGCCTGCAGATATATGTCGGCCGCGTATGCAAGAGCCGTGTTGCGTTCTATTGAATCTGCCATTTCCGGAGCATGTCTTATCAGGTTTAAGGCGTCTGTATAATCCCCCTTTGCCTGTTTTACTCCGGAAAGTAAGATTTTAGAAGAGATTCCAAAATATTCAGGAAGTGAGGATGCATAATCCAACGAACGGCTCAGTATTGAGTCGGCAGATTCAAGATATTGACTTTGAATCGAATCGTCGTTCTCCAATGTTCCGAGATCGTAATATGAAGATCCAAGTCCCTGCATGGCGTAAATCATTCCGGCAGTGTCTTTCTCTTCTGTTTTTTGACTCAGCATGTCGGTAAAGTAAGGAATGGATTCTTTATATAATCGCAATTTCTGCAACAGCCATCCCATCTGGCTGGATAACCGCCCTTTCAGGTCTGTCGTATCAGGTGCATGCCCCGGATTGTCAAGTGCCTGCTGGTAATATTTCAATGCCGTGGGATAATCCCCTAAATCGCAATATACACGACCGCCGTAATATAATGCCTCGGGATAGATCGGGTCTGACCGGCGCGCTGAATAATACTTGATGACATCCAGAATCAGACTGTCGGATTCATGATTGATATAAGCCTTGTCCCGCGCCTTGATTGTGAGAAAGTCATGGAAATGCCTGTCGGAATCCGTCAGTTTCCTCACATCCATGCTGTCAAGTTCCTGCAGCGCACCTTCCGGCTTGTCGGTCACGTATGTCGCAATACGTTTCAGTCTTGCGTCGGGCTGATGCGAGCAGGCGGCAAAGACCATAAACAGGGCCGTCAGCAATAGCGTTCGAACCACAACATATATATGCCGTGATATATGCAGGCTCATCTGATGTGCGTTATTCATATCGTCTCTTCTGTTCTGATACGGTATTATCTTTTTACAAAGATAATAAAATAATACCGGATATTACATGTCCAGTGAGGGATTGCATTAAATTTTGCAAATTGATTACCTGATATCCCCGCCGTCAGCTATGACACGAGTTTCGGCCATACATGTCACTTAATTCTATAATGTTCTGATTTTACGCCACTTATAATGACTGATTTTTTCAGTCATTAAATTCAGTCATTTTTCAGTCATTCAAAATTTGGAATTTACGGAATCATGTCATTAACTTTGTTCCCGTAACCATCCAACAAACGCTTATGAAAAAATATCTGTCTATTCTAAGCCTACTGCTTATCATGACGATGGCACTACCTATCGAAGCGGCGACTCGAACCGGGCGTACTGTCATCCTTAAGAAAACGCCTCTTAACCACAAGGACAAAGACATACATAAGTACAGGAGTCCGTCCATAATGTTCACCTGTTATGTCGACAAAGACAGCGGCATCCAGCCTCTCGACACTTCTGAAATCGTTTCATACGAAATCTGGGACTGCACGGACACCGTTCCGATCGTGATATATGAAGACGAGGAGCATTTTGTCGATTATATCCTTAATGACGACGCTCAAGGCATCATAAAACTATTCTCCCAGGACTACATGTATGTCGGAGGTCTTGACTCTCAGACTGAACTATGATGTCAACATCATAATTAGTTCTCATGAATTCCCTTTCTACAGTTCTTTCAGAAATATCTTACGTATAATTCGAAAAGTGTTATAATTCGACACTTGAATGTCCTAAAAACAAGTTTAACAGCTTCGATAATTAAAAATATAAACCTCAAAAATCAATACTTATGAAAATTCTTCCAAAGCTATTGTTGCTCGGCATTCTGGTAACGATAAGTCTGCCGTCAACCGCTCAGCAACTTATCCGACTCCAAGAGACCGCCAACCAGAAAGCACCGCAGCCCGTAACAGCCGACATCAAGGCTACAGTCCCCGCACGCAACGTCACAACCGGTGACCGAAACGTAACAGTATCTTACACGTTCACTAACGCATTGCTGACTGATGATTCCCTCTATGAGGGTAGCAAATGGTGGAAAATGGCAGGTTTCGGATTTGAAAACCGAGTTACCAAACCATCCGTACTACACAGGCTTGACCTGATTGAGATTCCGAAAGGGTCCGATTATAAACTGACATTGGTGGAATCGGCCTACACCGAATTCGACTTTGAACTCACCCCTGCCCACCCGGATCTGATTGACAACGGCAACGAAAATTACTCCAAGAACAATGTTCCGGCGATAGACCCTAACCTCGGATTATATCCGGATAGAATTATCGAGGACGAGGGGGTCCAGACATATCGGGGAGTAGACATGGTACAGGTCAAGGTATCTCCGATACAGTATGACCCGTCAACCAGAAAAGTCCGGGCATACACCAAGATCCGTTATAGGGTGGATTATGTGGGAGATATGCCCGAATATGACGACCTCAGTACTCCCGAATATGCGGAATATGTCCTGGACCATGAGTTCACCGACAAGATTACCCTCAATCCATCGAAGGCCAATAAAAATGATGTCGGCGATTATCCGGCCCTGATGATTCTCAATCCTCAGGACTATCTGATTCTCACAGTGCCTGAATATAAGGATGCAGTCGACTCGTTCGCGGAATGGAAGAAACTCTTAGGATTCAACACTCATGTAGTCTCGCGGAACGACTGGACAGTTGAAAGAGTAAGACAGACCGTCCAGAACATGTATACGAGCACACCGACATTAAGGTTCCTGCTTATAGTAGGCGATTACGATGATGTGCCGGCCGCAACGATCTCAACCATATACGCGGGTAATACTATATCTGACTTGAGAGTGCCAATAATCTCAGACATGCCGTACGCCTGTATGGACGGCAGATACGATATCATACCCGATATACATAGGGGAAGAGTCTCGGTTTCATCCGGATCGGAAGCCGAGACAGTCTTGAATAAAATCAGAAACTATGAGTTCTTCCCTGAAACATCTGATAGCTTTTACAATAAAAGTGCTCATTGTGCGTATTTCCAGGATGTAAATAGCTGGGTATCAAAACGAGACGGATATGAAGACCGCCGATTCGTGCAAACCTGCGAGGATATCCGCAATGCCATGATCAAACGTAGGAAGACAGTGGAAAGAATCTATACAGCCGATCTCTCGGACGGCATATATCCGACAAACTGGAACAATAATACATACTCCAATGGAGAGCCTATACCAGATGATCTGAAGTATCCTCAGTTCGCGTGGGACGGTGATGCAGACGATATCGTCAACGCCATCAATGAAGGCGTGTTTTATGTACTCCACCGTGATCATGGAGAAGAAACAGGATGGAGTGACCCTTCCTTTAAGACAAAGGACATAGACAGACTTACCAACGGGAAGAAACTGCCTGTTGTATTCAGCCTAAACTGTAGGACTGGTAAATTCAACACTAATGAAGTCTGCTTTGCCGAGAAATTCCTCAGGCATGGCAACGGAGGATGTGTAGCCATATACGGAGCCTCTTACACAAGTTATTCAGGTTACAACGATGTATTGGCGGGAGGAATGTTCGATGCCATCTGGCCTGGAGATGACCTGCACATCATTATGTCCGGGCAGTCGGAAGACGACATTACGGAAACTCCGGAACCGACATATATGCTCGGCCAGATTCTGGATCAGGGGTTTGCCAGAATGGAGGAATTGTATGGAGTATGCACCAATACGGCATATACCAAATACCTGTTTCATTGCTTCGGCGATCCAAGCATGAGGATGCGCACTGCCCCTCTACAGCTCTGGCGTACTATTCCCTTTGAGAGAGATTCCACCGGCATAAGGCTTCGACCAGGCAAGAATACAAAAACCACATTTTATGACTTGACGGACAATACCATAGTGTCGTATGATGCGAGCGACATCACGTTCAGGACCGACCATGCCGAGAATATCACGGTATGCGTTTCTGCTCCGAACCACGTTCCTGTCATATACTTTGGCATAGCACCCGATAAACCGGATAAAAGCCGGGAATGCAGGTTGTTGGCATACGATTCAAGGAATGGCAACGAAACCGCTACGTTTACTTATGAGCTGGGAATCGACACCCGGAATGCCCGTATACACATAGCGGATATATACGGAAATCAAAGGCTGTCAGTGAATGCCGACGCAGATTCTTCCAGTGTCACAGCCGACATAGGCGGCCTGTTGCCGGGAATATATATCGCAACGCTCGTTGTGGATGGAAATATAGTGAACTCAATCAGAATTATTGTATCAAAATGAAGACAAAATCGTTGATTACATTGGTTGCACTGCTTGCCACAACATTAGCATGTATATTGCCGTGTCAGGCTGAAGAGCCTGCAGTGTATTTCGAAGAAAACGGTATCAAATATTGCACATATCCATCGGTAAAATACTGTAAGGTAGTAGAAAACCGGGAAAACCAGTATACGGGTGTGGTTGAGATTCCCGATAGCGCGGGCGGTCTTCCCGTCACCATCATAGATAGTTTTGCATTCAAACGATGCAAGAATCTGACGGAAGTGCGTGTTGGTAATAATGTCACGGAACTTGAAAACCTTTCCTTTTGGGACTGTCACGCATTGGAGAAAGTAGTCCTGCCGGAGACCCTTCAATTACTTGGAGACAGGACGTTCATGGGATGCTGGTCCCTTAAGGAGGTCAACATTCCGGAGGGAGTCTCCTGGATATGTACGGAGACTTTCAAATACTGCGTGAGTCTGGAGGAGATAGTTTTGCCCGAAAGTGTGAAGCACATAGACATCGAGGCGTTTATGGGATGTGGTGTCCGGAATATCAATTTGCCGGACAGCGTGCGGCATATAGGTGATGACGCATTTAGAGATAGCGCACTTGAGACCATCCATATCGGCAAGGGACTGTCGCTCATATATCCAGGCGTGTTCAATGGGTGTGTTAATCTCAGGGAGGTATACATCACGGCTCCCGAGCCTCCCAAATATCATGCATACTCGGCTTTTATATGTGAAGAGAATCTGGGGAATATAGTGCTATATGTGCCGCAGGCCTCCATGGAGAAATACAAGGAGTCTGAATACTGGAGCCAGTTCAAGGAAATACGCAGCATAGAGACTGCCGGTATCGCTGATGTGGAGACAGACCGGAAAAATCCTGACGTCATCCACGACCTGCAGGGCCGCAGGCTTAAGCATACGGTTCCCGGCATCAACATCGTCAACGGCAAGAAGATTCTGGTGCGCTGAGCCTACAAGCGAAGCCATATTGCGGCTTCGACACCGGCTGTAGCCTGACAATATAGCTCCTATGAGAACTGACGACCTCCATTTATATAGATAGCATTGATAAGTATGGCATGGTCACTCATCATAGTCACGAGCGTATGCTGATTGAATCCTGATATCTACTGACTACAACTATCATTATTGTTACCGAAGTGTGTGGATTATTACGTTCATACACTTCGGTTTCTTTCCGTATAACTTTTAATAAGACAGGTTATAAAAATTGGCTTGATATGATTTAGAGAGTGTTGAATTTCAGAATCTTCTCAAAAGCATTGAACTAATTCATATAGGATATTTTCGTAATAAATATAAACCGTTTCTCAGTCGTCGTAATGGAGGAACGCGCCCTGGGAATCGAATCTCAGGTCGATTCCGGTCAGCAGCTCCACATCGTAGCCGTAACGCTCTTTCGAGATCTCGTTGATGCCGGCGCCATCCATATTCGACAATAGATATGTGTCGATCGCTTCGGGATAGAAACCGGTGGGCAGTTCCTTGTTTAGCGGAGCGTCCACATCTTTCCATTCTCCCGATTTATTGAAATCTATGCGCACGCCATCCGACAGCATGACCTCATACTCATTTCTATCCTTATAGACCGTAGCCACTTTTGCCGATGCGAAATATGTGCTGACAAATGTCTTTGCCGATGCCGGCAATTCATTTTCACTGATCACCTTGTCGTCGTCATCACATGCGGCGGCCAGAGCCCCGAACAACACCGTCACCAGCAGCAACGGCATCCATTTCAATAACTTTTTCATTTTCATTTTTTTAATTCGATATTATTAATACTGTTAAGGCTGCCGGCCTATCGGTCACAACCCCTCTCTACATATCTAACAAACGCCATTCCAATTTAGTTTTGAAACCTGCAAGTCCCGAAGTTGCGCCTGATTATATCCAAGTCATACCATAGTAGTGCAAGCTGTCCTCAGTCGCAAATCAAACACAGCCCAAGGCATCATTCCATATTTTTAATCTGTGTATATGTTTGGGATTAGACGTACGGAATCAGACGAACATCTGTATATAGAGCATACACATCACGCCGGCCACAAGCGCGTATGTGGCATGCTTCTCGAATCCGTGGCTGTGCGTCTCGGGTATCATTTCGTCGCTTATCACATACAGCATCGCGCCGCCGGCCAAGGCCGTTATGGCAGGAAGCAGCAGAGTCGATATCTCGCCTATCAGATAGCCCGTCAGCACGCCGACCACTTCCATCAGCGCCACCGCAAGACTCACGCCCACCACTTTCGGATAGCTCACGCCTATCATCAGCAACGGCGTCACCACCACCATTCCCTCCGGAATGTTCTGCAACGCTATCGTGATCGCCACCGTATAGGCGTTGCTCATGTCGCCGCCGTCAAACACCACGCCCGTGGCCAGGCCCTCCGGGAATTTGTGTATGGCTATGGCCATAACGAACAGCAATATCCGGTCCACGCTCCGGTTACGGCGCGGATGGTGTTCCTCGCCGGCATCCGGCACCGAATCCCGGTCCAGACCCGTAAGGTGATGCAGATGCGGAGTGATTTTGTCAAGGAGTGCCACGAGCAGCACACCGAGCCCCACGCCAATCACCGGCTGCCACCAACCGCCGCGACCGGCCATTTCCACGGCCGGCATTATCAGGCACGCCAACGACGCCGTCAGCATCATCCCCGCGCAGAATCCCAGGAATATATCGTTCCAGCGGTGCGGAATTTTCCGCACCACCAGTCCCACCGTCGAACCGAGCAGCGACGCCAGCCCCAGTCCCCCGGCGCATATCATCAATTGTTGAAACACCGTCATATCCAATCCGAGTCTATCCTTATATCATAATTGTCGACATTCCATTATAATTGTCAACATTCCATTATAATTGTCAACATTCCATTATAATTATCAACATTCCATTATAATTGTCAACAAAGATAGCACCCGACCGGCACTCCCGCAATCCCCAAAATTGGTGATTTTATTTACTTTTTTAGGCGTTATGCGTCCGGATTATTTCGTCAGCAAGGTAGAGGTCGCTACGGCATATCAGGTCGGCGGTGCCGTCATCGATTATTTCAAACAGAGGTGATGAATAGAGCATATCCATCGCGGACTCAAGGGTGATGTGTTGCTTTTCTGCAATCAGCTCTATGATACGGGCATACTTCATGTCCCTTAATATGCGTGTGGCCTTATCCATGTGTATACTTTCTATGCTCAATGAATTTAAGACACCGGTCTATCGCCTCCTGAGTGATGAAGCATAATTGATTGTTCGGCATTTCGTATGCAAGATTATGTAATGCCTGCTCTTTGTTGTACACACCGGCCATATAAAGGTCTACAGTCTGAAACACTTTGTCGTTGGCTACTCCACCCTCTATGATATCGTATTGTTTATAAGCATCCTTACCTTTACGGCAGTTGCACACAAAATCAAGCCATGCCTCATCATAAGCCTCGAATGTCCTTATCCTCATATCGGAATCTGGAGTATACTCGAATATGTGCAGATATGCATCTTTCCCGGCACGCAGAAACCGGCTGGAATATTTATCCGCCTGTTCAATAAGTCGGGTCACATAGAAACCCTTCCCAAAGTCAAGAGCATCCCGCGAATGCTTGACATCCGGAGAATCAAAACATTGGTCGGAGGTATGATATACTAACATAAGGCATGGCCTTTCTTTTTCATCAATTCTATTACATCTTCAGCAACATATTCGAGACTGAATGTATGGAGCACATCGTATGCGGCAGCCAGATAATCCTTTATTACTCCGGCAGCGTGAAGTTTCCGGTATATGAACGAACATGACTTACCCGTCATCAGAGCCAACGCCCCGATGACACATGTCACATAGTCTATTTGCCTATTTGTCATTTCATCATATCTTAGAGAGTCCGTTCACGTCTGTATTCCACTTGCAAAGATAATACTTTTTTTCAGATAAGGGATAATCCGGTTAAAAACGTGATGACCGGAACCCATCCGCTATCATCAAAAAGATATTCCTTCGCGTTATTTGCAATGTACGCGTTCGGGGTGCCATTTATCCATCGGGGCATGGTCGGCGAGAGGATAGCCGACGGGAATAAGGTTGAAAGGAACGAATGCGTCGGGCAAATCTAAAATCGCCTTTACCGAGGCCATGCGATTCTGGTGCGGATACAGACACGTCCACACTCCTCCCAGTCCTATGGCGTGCGCCGCCAGCAGGAGATTCTCGGATGCGGCCGAAAGGTCCTGCTCCCAAAGCACGCCGTCCACACCTTCCAGAAACCGGTCTTTATTGCCGCATATCACGATGGCCACGGGTGCATCGGCCGTCATCTTGGCGTACGGCAACGCATCGGCCAGGCGCTTTAATGTCGAGGGATCGTCGACTACCATGAATTCCCACGGCTGTCTGTTCACGCCGCTGGGCGCGCTCATGGCGGCATGCAGCAGGGCCGATACCTGTTCATCGTCCACCTGACGGTCGGCATAACGACGCACGCTGACACGCCGCAGTATGTTCATATATGCCTCATTCTCCCGGAATCTCGCCGGTATGTCATTTGTAATTTTCATTGTCTTAAGTACATCTGTATGACTTTAGAGTGTGTTTACTTTTAAACCGTTTTAACTAATGAATAGAGTGATTATTTAAACTTCAAATTAATCTTGAGGTCTTTTTTGGCTGATTTTGCCAAGCTTCGTCGGTCACGGTGCCCGCACCGCTCCCTCCTTGGCTTGCAAAACCATCTCAAAAAATCCGCTCAATCTTAATTTGATTTAAAAGTAAACACACTCTTAAAACGTGATGCCGCCTAATTAAGTTTATCCTTCGCCTTGCGAATCCGTAAATCTTGCGGGTCTGCAAATAAAGAACACGCGATGAGCCGGCATCCGGTTCATCGCGCATTCTGATATTTATTACTGTTTCTCCTGTTCTCCTGTTCTCCTGTCAAAAATTTTGCGCCAGCTGGCCGAGGGGGTCGAGGTGGCCGCGCACGCGCTTCAGACGCAACAGAGCCTCGAGATAATAGTAGTCGGCATAGATTATCGAGGCGTCAATCTCCGACCCGGCGGGCTTGTGCCCTACCGAGTGGTCCAGGAACGAGGGGCGTTTCCCGCGGCTCTGATACTTGTCCGAGCTAAGCGACGCCAACATCTTCTGCGCGGCCTTATAGTAACGCTCCTGATCCGCCTTGTCACAGTATCCCTGCAATTCAAGCAGCGCGGAGGCCACCACCGCGGCCGCCGATGCGTCGCGGGGCGCTTTCTTACCGGCCGGGTCGTCAAAATCCCAATAGGGCACATAGTCCTTGGGCAACCGGCTCAGGTAGACGTCCGTCACCTTGCGTGCGAAGTCCAGGAACTTCGGGTCGCGCGTCTCGCGATACACCACGGTATATCCGTATATGGCCCAGGCCTGACCGCGGGCCCACAACGAATCGTCGGCATATCCCTGATGCGTCATCCCCTTCAGGAACTCGCCCGTCTTGGGGTCGTACACGACAACATGATAGCAGGTATTGTCCGGACGGAAATGATACTTCATCGTGGTCTCCGCATGCTTCACGGCAATGTCGTACAGACGGCGGTCGCCGCCGTTCTTCGCGGCCCAGAACAGCATCTCCAGATTGATCATGTTGTCCATGATGGTGTTGTGGCCGCCAAGCATCTCCACGTTGCGCGGCCAGGACAGGATTGTGCCCACGTTCGGATTGTAGAGCGTGGCCAGCGAATCGGCCGTATCGAGTATCACCTGCCTGTAACGCGGATTGTGCGTCAGCCGGTATCCGTTGCCATAGCTGCAGAACACCAAGAATCCCAGGTCATGGTCAAACGCCGGACGCTGTGACAGGAACTCCAGTGTCTCCGTATATTTCTCGGCATACTCGCGCAACTTCAGGTCGTTCGACGACTCATACGCATACCACAGCACGCCCGGCCAGAAACCGTTGCACCACTCCTCCGGCGAATTCTTGCGCAACGTCCACACCGAATCGTCGGCCGCTATGTTGCGCGGCATCAGCGTATAGTCCGTATTGTCGCCCGTCACCTGACGCAACGTGCGCCACGTCTGGCTCTGACAGTATGTTATCTCCTTGTTCTCGTCCAGTTTAGCCGCCGACACCCCTACGCACGATGTCAGCAATATCGCACCTGTTATTATTTTTAAGGCCCGCATAGTATTCCAATATCTATTATCGAATATCTAATATCTATTATCTGATAACTAACTCGTCTTCCACCACATCGATCCATCCCCGTTCGGTCACTCCTCCCGGCGTCACGCTGTAATAACCCAACTTTGCCCCTATCCATTTGCCCACACGCGCCGTGAACCGGCCGGCATCGGTATATTTACGACCATCGGTGCTGTAACTCAGCACACACTTGCCGTCGCGCTTCACGGTGACGCGCAGCCACACGTCACATTCCAGGTTGGGCATCAGTCCGGCGGCATACACACGCGTCGGCTTCAGCTCCGCGATGTCTTTCACCGTCTCCTTGCCGCCGTTGTCGGCGTCTTGGTTCACGGCATACTGCAGCACGAACGCATCGCCCTTCTTCAGCAGTCCCAGGCGCGCATAGTCACGGCCCATCACCACTATGCCCGACGTGGCACCTTCCGACAGCGATTTAGCCGATACCCTTACGCGCGACGTCGCCGTAAATTCTTCGGCAGGGAACTTCTGCAGCCACAGATTCGGCACGTCCCACAGGTTGATGTCCACGGCCTCCGTACGGTGGCCGTATACGCGCATCATACCCTCCGGCAGCGGAAAACCGTACTCCGGTTTGTAGTCGGCGTGCCACTGGAACAGTGCCGAAGCATCCTTGGAATGCTGCAACGGCAGCGCGCCTTGTATCACGCTTCCCGCAGGCTTGGTCCACCGGCGCACCGGGTCGCCGCAGCCGTCGCCGTCCGTGTCGTTGCCGATAACCGGCCAGTCCTCGCGCCACACCATCGGGTTGAGATGTATCAGTCGTCCGTACAGATCCTTGTCCTGGAAATGCAGGAACCAGTCCTTGCCTTCCGAGTCGGTCACCCACGCGCCCTGATGAGGGCCGTTGATGTCGCTCTTGCCCTGCGCCATCACTATCTTGGCCTCGTACGGGCCTTCGATGTTGCGGCTGCGCATCACCAACTGCCAGCCCGTGGCCACTCCGCCTGCCGGCGCGAACATATAGTACCAGTCTCCCTTGCGGTAGAATTTCGGTCCCTCCACGGTGTGGTTCACGCCGTCGTTGCCGTCGTATATTATCCGGGGCGTACCCACGGCTTTCTTGCCGTCGGGTGTCAGCTCCCACAGCGTGATGACGCTGTTGAAACCGCAGCGCGAGGCCGCCCAGCCGTTGGCCAGGTACACCTTGCCGTCCTTGTCCCAAAGCGGCGACGGGTCTATCAGCCCCTTGCCGGGGATGACCAGCGTCGGTTCACTCCACGCGCCTTCGGGGTCGTCGGCGCTGACCATGTACACGCCGAAATCGGGGTCGCCCCAATATATGTAATACCTGCCGTCATGCTCGCGGATGCAGGGCGCCCACACGCCCTTGCCGTGACGCGGCGCGGCCTGATAATAGTCCACGGGCGGCACATCGGACAGCGCGTAGTTCACTATTGCCCAGTTCACCAGGTCGTGCGACTTAAGGATAGGAAGCCCCGGCGCCGACTGGAAACTCGACGCGGTCATGTAGAACGTCCTGCCGTCGGGCGACGCCACCACATCGGGGTCCGAATAATCGGCATGGATTATCGGGTTGACATATTCCTTGCCCTTCATATTGGCGGGATTCGACACCATCTGCGGGGCCATCGCCCCGGCACCGGCCGCAACCGCCGCCAGCATCGTCAATATTATAGTCGTCTTCTTCATGCTTGCTCCGGATAGCTGCACTATCCTCTTAACTTTCTAAACTCTTTCAACTCTCTGAACTTCAGCGAATCGGAACGATTCGCATCGCCACTCCGCCGCGACCGGGAACGTCAAACTTCAGCTTGTCCTTCGACGTCACCTTACGCGTGCTCATGGCCACCTTCGTGGCGGTCTTCACCTTGTCGTCGCCGTCGGTGTATATCTCGGCCACATACTTGCGGCCCGGTTCAAGGAACGACAGGTCGATAGTCTCCTTCGCGCCGTCGTTGTTCACCATTGCGGCCACCCACCAGATGTCGCCCTTGCGGCGCGCCATCACTATGTCGCGTCCGGGGAAGCCTCCTAACACCTTCGTGTCGTCGAATGTGGTCTCCAGGTCCTCGAACCATTTGATCTCCGGCTCGCCCTTGTACATCCGGGGATTGTCGTACCAGAATATGGTCTGCATCGGGCTGTAGAACACCAGTGACGCCGCAAGCTGATGGGCGTGGCTGTTCTTCAGCCTCTTGTCGTAGTAGCATATCGTATAGTCGGCGGCTCCGTTTATCATGCGTGTGAATGGTAATGTTACGTTATGTGTAGCGTCGGGAAACTCCTCGTTGCCTAAGATTCCCTCCTGTGTCACCAGATTGGGGTACGTGCGCGAGAAACCGGAGGGACGGAACTCGTCGTGGATGTTCATCATCAGTTTGTTGTCGGCGGCTTCGCGCACCAGGTCGTGCAGCCATGTGGCCCAGCGGTGCGAGGCATACTGCACGAAACCGCTCTTGACGCCCTTCACGCCCCAGCCGGCCACGACGGGCAGCAGTTCCTTGTGCTGCTTCTGCAGCGCGTGCTGGTTGATGTACAGCCAGATCCCCACGCCATGCTCACGGCCATATTCCACCACCTTCTTCATGTCTATCTGCGGTATAACCTTGGTGGCGTCGCCGTCGTGCGACGTGCACGGCTCGTACCATTTCCAGTCGTACAGCATATAGGGTATGTTGTGGGCGGCGCAGAAGTCTATCACCTCCATCGCGGCCTCGGTGGTCAGCTTGGTGCAGCGCATAATCTTCCCCGGCTTCACCCAGTCGAAGTCGCTTTCGGCCTCGGGGTTCAGGTTCAGCACTATGTCATTGTTCTCCAGCAGTCGGCCGGGCGTGTCGGCGGTCATTATTATCTTCCAGGGGGTGGCGGCGTATGTCACCACGTCCACGGGCGAATACATCACCGACTGCAGCGTGCCGGGCTTTCCGTCGCGGGCCACGAACTTGGTGAGGCACCAGTCATCGACGTCGGCGTCGGTCACCGCCACCCATTTGCCGTCGGGCAGTTCCAGGGTCAGGGCGCGCTCCACGGGTTGCTTTATCTCGTCGATGACTGTGCGGTCGAACTTGGCCTGCGCCCACTGCTCGCTCCACGCCATCGTGCCGGCGGGGAAGGTGTAGTCGGTCAGGTCGGCCGTCACCTTGTGGAATATGGCGTCGGGATGCTCCGGGAAGAAATAGCGGAAGGCTATCCCCTCGTCGTATGCGCGCACCTCCACGTTGAGGCGGTATTTGCTCTTGTCATGACGCGACATATACATCGTGGCCGAATTGTAACGGTCGCGCACCGTGGAGCGTTCGCCGTACAGCGGATGCCACTCGTTGTCCACCGGCTGATGCACGCGCACCGAGTCGACGGTCAGCAGGTCCATCCAGCACTCCGGCTGCTGCAGGTCGCGCTTGCCGAGGGCCATCTCCCAAACGCGGTTGTCCAGATCCAGGCCGGCGCGTGACGGCAGGATGACGTCGGCGCCGTTCATCCTCACCTGCCAGGTCAGCTCCCGGCCCGGCTTGGAGAATGTCACCTCGTTCACGCCGTCGGGCGACGTCAGCTTCAGCACCGTAGCTTCGTCGGCTGCCTGCGCCATGCCGCATACCAGCAGCAGCAGCGCCATCGATGTTATTGTCGTTGTCTTCATGTTAAGTCCTTTTCTGCTTATAGTACGGATTGACGCACCTTTTCACTTAACAGTTATTTCTCCAGGTTCCAGTATACACAGTAGCGCATACGGTTGGCGTCGTACAGCGGCAGCAGGTCGTGTCCCTGCGCCGAACGGAAGTGCAGTCCCTTGCCTGCGCGCGTCACGCTCTTGGCTGGGTTCTTTACGTCCACTTTCAGCGTGGTGGGCAGGTCCTGAGGCACCTTGTAGTCGTATGTGTAATAGTCGTTTCGCACAGTCGGATCGGAGAACGGCGCGGGAGCGGTCATTCCCTCCGTGCCCATGTCGCCCACCAACAGCACCGGGCCGTACATCAGCGCGCCGCGCGTGGCGTCGTCGGGCGTGGTCTCCACTCGCAGCGTCATCGGATAGCGCGCCTCAATCACGTCGCCGGGCTTCCACCGCCGCATGATGCTGATGTATGACGACGGTTTGCCGCTTACTTTCACTTTCTTGCCGTTCACCTTGATCTCAGGCTTGCCGCTCCATTCGGGATAACGCAGCGAGATGGTCATGGCTTCGGCCGGGGCAGCGTCGATGGTGAATTTCGTAGTCTCCTCGTCGGGGAACTCTGTGCGCTGTGTCAGCTTCAGCCCCTTCTCCTTCCAGTCGAGGACGGAGGGGATGAACAGGTTCACCAACAGCTCGTTGTTATTATGATAATATATCGCTTCGGCATATTTGGAATGGCTTTCGAAGCCGCTGCCCACGCAGCACCAAAAGGATTGTTCGGGAGTGCTGTACACTTTGTACGCACCGCTGAGCAGCGGAAGGAAGTAGCATACCATACCGCTCTCGGGGTCCTGTTGCGCCAGGATATGGTTGTAGAGGGCACGTTCGTAATAGTCGGCCACGCGGGGCGACGCATCTTCGCAGAACAGGTGGCGCGACAGCTTCAGCATATTGTACGTGCAGCAGGTCTCGCCCGTGTAGCCGTTGATGAACTTCGACATCTTCTTCGGGTCGAAATAATGCTCCTTCTGGCTCAGCGAACCGTTGACGTAGCAGTGCCTGTCGGTCATCTCGTTCCAGAACAGGTGTGCTATGTCGCGGCTGCGCTGCGATCCGCTAAGCTCGTAATTGCGTGCCTCTCCTATCACCTTCGGGATGAAGGTGTTGGTGTGTTTTGTACCGAAATCGGTATTGCCTTCGGCCAATGGGTCTATCACGTCGTTGTGATAGAAGTATTCGGCCATCTCGCTGTATTTCGGGTCGGCGGTGATGGCGTAGAGGTTGTAGAATGCCTCGTTGATGCCGCCGAACTCGTTGCGCAGCATCTTGCGGCGCGTCTCCTCGCTCCGGCCGTGCAGCTTGCCGTAAGCCCAGTCGCCCATCTTCACGGCCACCTCCAGCGCCTGCTTGTTGTCGGCATAAAGGTACTGGTCAATCAGTCCGGACATTATCTTATGCAACGTGTACCAGGGCGCCCATACCCCCTCGCCGCGCAGATTGCGGTTTATCAGTTCCTCTGGAAAGGCGCTGACATAACCGCTGCCGAGAACATCCTGCACCTTGCCCAACACCTCGACGATGCTGTCACCCTTCAGCTTGAACAGCGGGTCGCCCGTAGCGGCGTACATCAGACCGTAGGCCGACATCAGATGGCCGGTGGTGTGGCCGCGCAGATCGCAATCCAGCGATTCCCAGCCCCCATATTTCTTAAGGGATTCATAGCCACCCTCCAGTCCGGCGAAAATACCGGCGTTGTTCTTGAAACTGTGGGTCAGGCGGTTGATGTTTATATTGGCCATCCATGCGGAATCGCGGCGAAGGTTGTCGTGTACGCGGCCCGGCAACAGACGCACGTCCTTCAGGTCGAACGCCCTGACTTTGGCGGGAGCCATATCAGCCACTTTCAGTTTGCCTCGATGCTGGCCCGGGTACACCGACTGGGCGCAGACGCCGCCGGCCACGCCGCCCGCTATTATGAATGCCGCTAAGGCCCTGAGAGAAATCTTCATGAATGCCATCGAATTTATATGATGAGATTTAGTTGAGTTAATCGCGTGCTTATAGCTGTATTTATAGCTATTACGCTTATAGTACGTTCCACTCCTCCCATCCACCCAATGAATTACCGTTTTGCCATTTCAATATTATTGATTATATTTGCACTGCGTAAAAATACGCATTCCACTGCGCAAAATGTAACATCATGTATAAACGTTCTGAATACCATATAATTAAATCAAGACTGAAAGAGACACGTCGATTCATTCAGGTCATTGTAGGTCCTCGTCAGATTGGGAAATCCACTGTAGTTAAACAAGTATTGCGAGACATAGACCAGCCATATCTGTTCTACTCAGCCGATGATGTTCCGGCAACCAACCGCTCATGGATTACCGATTGTTGGGAAGCTGCCAGAAGTTTAAAGAAGGCAAAAGGACATGATGAGTTTATTCTGATAATAGACGAAATTCAGAAGATTGCGAACTGGAGTGAGACGGTCAAAAAGGAATGGGATACCGATACTTTCAATGACCGCAATATCAAGGTATTGCTTTTGGGGAGCAGCCGTGTACTGTTGGAAAAAGGCCTCTCCGAATCGCTTGCAGGCAGATTCGAAGAAATAAGGATGTGCCATTGGAGCTATGACGAGATCCGGGATGCTTTCGGCCTCAGTCCGGACGAATATCTGTTCTATGGCGCTTATCCGGGAGCTGTATCCTTAATTCACGATTATGACCGTTTCCTACAGTACATTCAATCATCAATTATCGATTCTACCATCAACAAGGACATTCTTATGGATGCACCTGTCGGAAAACCCGCATTGCTGAGACAGACATTCGAATTAGGCTCCTCCTACTCAGGCGAACTTCTGTCGTTAAACAAAATGCTTGGAATGCTTCAGGATGCCGGGAATACCTCCACGCTACATTTTTATCTGAATCTACTGAACGACAGCGGATTGCTATGCGGACTTCAGAAATTCAGCATCGATTCGGCACGACGCAAGGCAAGCATCCCCAAACTACAGGTTTACAACAATGCCCTCAAGCTCGCATATCTGAACACATCTTTTAACAAAGCGTTGATCGACCGCCGTTTATGGGGTCGTATATTTGAGTCCGGCATCGGCACACACATCGTAAATCAGGCGTTTAAACATCGTTTTGAAGTGTTTTACTGGCGCGAACGGGACCTTGAAGTCGATTACATTCTCCGAAAAAACGGCTCGGTTGTGGCAATCGAAGTTAAAAGCAATGCAGAACAGCGGACCGCCGGCCTCAACGAATTCACCAAGAAATTCAATCCAAAGTCGGCATTCATTGTCGGCGATGGCGGAATTGCCCCCGAAGAATTCCTCTCATTGAATCTTACCACTCTATTTTGAGTCTATTCTGACGGCAAAAGGGGCCGTGCCGGTCGGCACAGCCCCTTGGATACGTTCATGATGTCGTATTATATCGTGATATCGTATTATATCGTGTATGACGTGTTATGCTGAGTTATTTCACCATAACCTTTGTCACGTTCTTGCCCTGACGGCGAACATATACACCGGGAGTCATGTTGTCGGCCTTCACCTGAACGCCGTTCAGATTGAAGTACTCAACCGGCGCATTCTCGTCAGCCTCAATGCCTGCGATACCGGTATTTTCATCCTCGCGAGCAACAAGATTACCGTTTTCCTCTTTTAGAACAAGATTAGTATTCCCCAATTTAAACTTTGATGCATCTGTGCAATTGTTAACTATGGCATCTCCATCTGCAAATTGTCCATTATTATATTTGTAGATAACAATAGGTTCTGTGTTATCCAGGGTTTCTCCTTCTGAAACAGCGAAAGGAGAATTTTCAACACTAATAGACATGGCATTGTTACCGGATATCTCGCAAGACGTATTTTGTCCAAAGAATAGATGTCCGGTGTTTTCATTTACACCACAATTGGACACATTAAGATTCTTGACGACAAGTTTACCGCCACTTTTTGCAGTTACCAATCCCTGTATATGTGAACTCTTTGCATTCTGGATCTTTACATTCTCCAAATTCACAGTCGAGCCATTTGAAGCCTCAATAAAGCTGCAGGTAGCATCTTTGTCAAGACCGTCAAGTGTCAGATTCTTGAGAGTGAGAGTCTCATTTCCGCCCTTGCTTGCCAGTAAAAGAAGTTTTCCAGCATTACCACGACTTATTTTAACATCGGGAGTTGCACCCTGAATTGTTAGAGAGCGCGAAGAACCGTATTGCAGACGATCTGAAGCTGTCTGATCCGTCTTAACTGTAAGGACGTCACCATCAGTGGCTGCTGCCCATGCTGCATCAAGGTTTTCATAACCTTTGCCGGTCTGATCAACTACCGCATCAAGATCCAGATGGGCTTTCAGATCATCCTCACCCTTGAACCAGTTGATCCATGCCACTGTATAGCTCTTATCAGCTTCGTTCTTGATATCTGCAATAACGATTTCTATCTTGGTAATTGTCTTCTCGTCTGTCCAGTTGTCACCTCCTATTGTCCAATAGTAAGTGTGGTTGCCATTTATATCTTGGATGTCAGTCCAAGCACTTTCTTTCAAGCTGTAACCTTCAGCATTCTTTATCCATGATGTTTTATTTTCGCTATTCAGAATTCCAATATTGCTCATTTTCAGGGATCCGCTTTCCGGACGCTTACCGATGAACTGGATTGCGATGATTTTGTATTCCGAAGCATTCAGCGTATAGTAATTATCTGCATTTTCTGACTTCATATTATATTTAAGGTCAGCACGATAGTTAGGCGCAGCCTGCGAACATGTGACCTTAATACCGCCCTCTACCTGTTCGGTAGTAGCGTCATTGAAGAATGCCCATCCTTCGGGAATTCCCTGGCTGAAATCGGCCGGGAATACCTGGTCGAACGTCTTTGCCATCGAGGCCGTACCGCCGACGAGGAGGGCGGCAAGTAGCGTAAAGATTTTTTTCATGGGTTGTTAAGTTTGGTTTGTATTGTTGGTTTGTTGTTTGTTGACTTGCTGTTTGTTTCGTAATAAGTGGTTGAGTCTGTAAATAGCTTATTACTGTTTACATCCTTTTATACGGCCCACTTTTCATACACACTCAATCCCCATTCAAAAAAAAATCTGCACAGCCTCTTTTCCAAAGGGCCCTAAGAACCCTAAAGACCCTAAGGTCCTTAATGCCCATTCTAAACAGTGCGGGCCGCCCCTTGTGGGGGCAGCCCGCCGATTGTGTCGATCCGTTCGATTACTTCACCAGCACCTTGACGGCGGTGTTGCCCTGCCGGCGCACATAGATGCCGGGCGTCATGTTGCCGGCGCTTACCTGCATGCCGTTTAGGTTGTAGTACTCCACGGGTGCGTTCTCGTCGGCGGCGATACCGGCGATGCCCGATCCACCCTGATACTCGCCTGCAACCAGGTTGCCGTCCTTGGCCTCGAGGCTGAAGGCTGTGCCCTGCAGTTCGAACTTCGCAGCATCCTCCGTGCCGGCCACGATCACCGAACCCATAGTGCGGTTCTCGTCTACAAACAGCTTCACGGCCTTGGCGGGTGCGAACTCGGCGCCTGCGGTCACACTGTAATCCCTCTCCAGGAAGACAGACAGGTCGGTCGTGCCGTTGATGGCAGAGCCGTTGCCGCCTAAGAACAGTTCGCCGCGACCCTCGGCTACGGTGTTGTTGACCGAAGCCACATTGTTCAGAGTCACCTTACCGCTGTTCTTTACGGAAATCACGCCCTGGTTGTTGGTGCCGTTGAAGTCCTTGATCTCGCAGTTCTCCATGGTCAGGCCCGAGCCGGCGGCGCTTACCTCGATGAATGTTGCGTTCGACGGATCCTGCTCCGTATAAGCCATCTTCAGGTTCTTCAGCGTAACGACTTTGTTCACCAGAAAGGCGAGTTTGTTCTTCACCAGACAGGAGATGGTCACGCCGTCCTTGGCCTCGATGGTGATGTTGTTCAGCTCGTTTACGGTGATGCCGTTGCTGATGGTTATATCCTCGTTGATGGTGATGATGTCGCCGTCCTTGGCGGCAGCCAGGGCGTCCGTCAGATTGCCGAAGCCAAGCTGACCGATGGTCACGACGCCTTCGCCAGCTACATACTCGCTTGTCACGATGTTGCCGTCCTGACCCTTAAGGCTGAACTGATCGCTCATCAGGTTGAACTTGGCCACGTCCTCGGTGCCTGTCACCAGAGTGCTGCCCAACGTGCGGGCATCGTCGATGAAAAGACGGCAGGGGCTGGAGGGGTTGAAGTTCTCGCCTGCGGCCACGCTCAGATTCTTCTCGATGAATATGGAGGCGTTGGTGGTGCCGTCCACGGTCGAACCGGTGTTGCCGATAAACACCTCACCGCGCCCTTCAGGCAGAACGTTATTGGAGAATGAAACGTTGGTCAGCACAGCGCTTCCGTTGCTCTTGATGCTGATTACACCCTGCCCGTTGGTGCTGTTGAAGTTGCTCATGGAGCAATTCTCCATGTTCAGCTTGCCGCTGCCCGTGCTGGCCTCCACCAAAGGTTGATTGGACTGATCGTCGGTGTACACTAACGTCAGGTTCTTCAGCGTGGTCGGCTTCTTAACCAGAAACGCGAGTTTGTTCTTGGTACGACATGATATGGTCACGCCTTCCACAGCCTGCAAGGTCACGTTGTCCACCTTGTCAAAGTTCACTCGGTTGCTGACGGTCACGTCCGACCTTACCTCGATCACGTCTCCCTCGGCAGCGGCATCAGCGGCTGCGTTGATCGACTCATACTCGGTGGTGCCGATAAACACCTGTGCCGACGAGACGGCGCTTCCGGCCAGCAACGCGGCTATAAGAGTAAATACTTTCTTCATAAGTTGTATTGTATTGATTACAGTAGTTGTATTGTATTGTATTATGTTATAGTTTGTTTTGGGTTCACGCACGCTCCCTCTTGCTTCCGCTATGTTCTTTGTTTTCTTGCTTCCGCTATGTTCTTTGTTTTCTTGCTACCGCTATGTTCTTTTGTTTTTGTTGCTTCCGCTATGTTCTTTTGTTTCCGGCTTGAGCTTCAGCGAAAGCCCGCAGTCCCATAAAAGCAATCCGGAGCAGTAAACAACTTCCGTTTACTGCTCCGAATACGTTTGACTTTTCGTTGACACTTAACGCCTTCAGTCAATTTTTGCAATTTATTACTGTCCGCTAAAACATAAAGCAGAGAGTCCAACTTCTTGAAGGGGAGAAGTTGGGCTTACTTTTAGTGTATGACAAGCCCTCTCAGATAATTACATGTTCCAAAGGCGGTGATTCGGAGACCTCGGCGAGCATTATGTTCAGGTCAGCATCGGGTTGATTGAGGAACTTTTCCAGATTCAGGTAGTACATCAGTACAATCCGCATTATTGTGGCGAGCCCGGAGAAGCTCCATCGCCTTTTTAGCCTGCTTTGCAAGACTGAAAGCAACAGATTTGCGATCAGAGTTACCCATATCTGTATTTTGATGGCATTTGCGCTTTCGCCATAGAAGTATCTCAGAGGGAAGTTCTGCTTTATCTGTTTGAAAAGCGACTCGATCTGCCAACGGCGGCGATATATGGCGACGACAGTCTCCAAGGGCATGTCAAAATCGTTGGTGAGCAACGGGATGAGTTTGGGCTGCCTGCCCTTCTTGATATCGACGTGTGTGATTATACGGGCGATATGACTGATGTCATCCTTGCGGAACACCACAACCTGCTCCCGATATTCCATAACACCCTGCGGATTCTGATGCATACAGTCCACAAGCACCTCATAATTGAGGCTCTTCTTCATCTTGGTGACATAGATTACTCCGCGGTCAGTCAGCTCCTCGAACTTGGCATAGTTGATGTAGGCGCGGTCCATAGCCGTTATCTCGTCCCGTTTATAATGGCTGGGAGCGAGCATGAACGAGTCGTTTGTCGCGGCCGATGTGAACTGTACGTCGCAAGGCACACCCTCATTGGCGTGTATCACTGCATGGACCTTGATGCCCCCTTTCTTCTTTCCCGTTTTGGGATGACGTCCGACTCCCCTGAAAATGGCATTGGAGAACAGTGTCACGGTTGTGGAATCGATGATGCGCAGCCGCTTTATCCATTCCTCCGTACCGTTACGCCGGCTGTCCGATGAAAGGATGTCTTTGTTAGCGTCATACAGATCCCGATACACCT
>ENA-ORPD01000080-ORPD01000080.1-human-gut-metagenome-genome-assembly--contig:-NODE-80-length-90844-cov-20.010673_pt1 | contig 90844 bp, 97 predicted proteins | sample MGYA00242143_ERZ509076 | MGnify/ENA primary metagenome ERZ509076 (study PRJEB26280, sample SAMEA2338706) | human gut metagenome | biome: human gut; feature: human-associated habitat; material: faeces... | reverse complement strand
CAGTTGGTAGAGCATGCGGCTGTTAACCGTAGGGTCGTAGGTCCGAGTCCTACATCAGGCGCCATATCTTATTTGCCCAATTAGCTCAGTTGGTAGAGCATGCGGCTGTTAACCGTAGGGTCGTAGGTCCGAGTCCTACATCAGGCGCCATATCTTATTTGCCCAATTAGCTCAGTTGGTAGAGCATGCGGCTGTTAACCGTAGGGTCGTAGGTCCGAGTCCTACATTGGGCGCCATATTTATTTGGCCTGTTGGTGAAGTGGCTTAACACACATGCCTTTCACGCATGCATTCACGAGTTCGAATCTCGTACAGGTCACCATATGATTATTAATCTAAGTTTTACTTAGATTTTTTTGTATAACATGAAAATCATGGAAAGAACATATTAAATTAGCACACAACAAAATGTAAGATAAAAACTTAGATTTTTTTAGTTATGTTCGATTTTATGACTGATATTCAAAAAAGTGTGTTATAATTATATAGAATAGTGGTGAGTGAAGAAAATAGCTAACAAATAATCTAACTAAAAATTGTTTAAATATACTTGGATCGTATTTGTTTTTTTATGAATCATGGTTTTTGTAATTGATATGTTTTCTATAGTATAAACTTATTTAGTATTTTAAACTTTTAATACGTATATGTAGATAATTAATAATTTATATTATTTGAATTGATATTTTCTAAAATCGACTATTTGCTTTATTAATTAATTTTAGAAAAGAAAAAGCGCATTTCAAAAATTCAAGGATTGATAGACAGAACTTTGGAGTTGAAATGTTAAATTAATTTACAAATCATAATTCTTTAGCTAATTTAATTAATAATAATATAAAAAAGGAAGGAAATAAAATGAACAATAATATTGATTTTAATAATTCTATGCAAAATAATAGTATTATCACAAACAAAAGTAAAAGAAATTTGTTAATAATTTCAGGTGTTTTAGTTGTTGTTATAATTGGAATATGTTTATTCTTTGTGTTTAATAAAAAAAATAATAATAAATCAAATGACGAACAAACTCAAACTATACAAGAAGACGTTAAAAATTCAGAAAGTACATTGACAAAATTAAAAAATGATTATGAAAACGGAAAAATAGATGTTAATAAATACTTTACAGAATTGGTTAATTATGATTACGATTATGATAATTTAGATAAGGAATATAAAACAGATGAAATTATTTATACAACTGGTAATATTTCAGAAATTGCTGAATTGCTTGAAAAACATAGATCTGAGTTATCAAAGGAATCAATAAGAAAACTGCTTGAAAAAGCAACACTACAAGATGTTAAAGTTGGTAATGGAGTTAATGTAGAACCTCAAGCAAATACTAATAGCAATGTTAAAGTAGTTCCATTAAATGATACTAATAATAAAGATAAAATAGCAAGTCATAAATTAGATAAAGCCTATTTATCTAAAAATGGGAGATTTATAATCTGGTATACTAATGATGGAAATGATGCTGTTACTTTAGAGGAAGTACAAGATATTGCCAGTGAATTAGAAAATTCAATCAATGATTACGAAGAAATCTTCAATATAGAATACTTGTATAAACCACATTATGATGAATTAATAAACAAAAATTATTTTAATGCTCGTGAATCACTTAAAACTAATGGAATAAATTCTGCTAAAATAGATACAGCTATGAATGTTTATATCTATGATACAGGAAGTGATAAAACCCTTGCTACATATTATAATCCTATTGATACAGGTATTTTAATTGAAACAATTATTCTTTTAGGTATTGATGATTTATTTTTGGGTGAAAGTGGAATAGTTTCTTATCCATATATTGTAATGGATAAGAGAACAATTCAACAATCAACAGAGAATATAAAGACAGTTGCAAATCATGAATTATTCCATCATTTTCAATATTTGTATTGTGAGGGAACAGAACAACATAGATGCCCTAATGGATATTATACAGAAGCAACTGCAAATTTAGCAAGTGCTTTAGTTAGTGAAGCATCTTCAACAAATAATTTCTTAAATGGATGGGCTGGTAGATATACTCGAGAATTAAGTGGAAATTTATCTACTTTAGCAGATGGATATGGACAGTTTCCATATTATTATACATATACAAAAGTGGTTAATGGTTGGGCTTCTATATTAACATCAGCCCTTAACAAAGAAAATCCAACTGATTACATAAAAAATAATACCTCTAAAGAAGATTTAATTAAAGTAAGTGAAACGATTGCTTATAATACTTTAGCAAAGAAATATGATAATGAATCTTTATATACTGATAAAAAAGTTACTTTAAAAGATAATATTAGTACATCTAAAGTTTTAAATCAGTCGATAAATCCTGGTGCAGTAGATTACTATGAAATATCAGGAGATAATACTGTAGAAGTTATTAGTGGTAATAAAGATTATGTTGGTGTGAAATTTTATGGTTATAAAGATGGTACTTATACTGAATTAGCATCTAATATGGATAAAATTGAAGAAGATCTAACATATTATGTTAGATATGATAAGTTTTATATTGCTGTTTATAATGCAGATATAACAAGCTCAAATACATATACAATTAAGGTAAAAGGAAGTGATTTTGCAGAAAATTCCGATTTTGTTACTACATTTAATAATTATAATATAGAAATTAAAATGGATATAACAATGGCAGGAATTAATACAAATACTGTATCTACTGGTGTTGTTGATGAATTGCATCAAAAAGAATATTTAGATGTCACAACAACTTCTATGGGGTTAGTTTCTTTGAATAATAAAATATATTATGATTTTAATTCTGGATATTCATATATGACTCAACCATATGGAGGAGATGTTTGGTGGAAAGAAAAATCTTCAGCTCAATTAGTTGATTTAGGTTCTATTTTAGATAAATTAATTAGTATGAAAAATGTAACAAAAGTATCTGATAATCACTATAAAATAAAAATGACACCAGATGATGTCAAAGGATTGATGGCTTCTGGAAATGCTGGCACATCCACTTTAAGTGGAGATATTTATGTTGAAGTATATACAGAAAATGGATATATAACAAAATTAGAATATGATTTTTCTGAAATGCTAAAAGACTTTGATTTGTTTACAACAACAATTAAGTATTCAAATTATGATAAAGCTGGTGATGTAGTAATACCACAAAGTATCATAGATAATGCAAAAGTGCAATAAAGAATTGTTAAACATTATGCATAAATATTAAAATAAAACGATATGAAAATAAAACAACAAAAATTACAAGTTAAGTTACACGTCAAAATTGTGACATTGATAATTTGCTAAGTGATAAATTTGAACATAAATATTGTAGAATGAAACTATAAAATAAAAGTTATATTTATAGGAGAGGTGTGAAAAAATGAACAATAATTTAAATAATAATTATAATTTTGATCCTGTGACAGGACAACAAATAAATCAACAACAACCAATGCAAAATCAAAATACAACAAATATGTATTCACAATCGATGCAATCAGTACAACCAACAATTAATATGTATCAACAACAACCTGTACAACCACAACAGCCAAAGAAAAAAAATAAAGTATTTATTATAATATCAATTATTGCAGTTATAGGAATAATAGTAGGAATACTCTTATTTTACAATCAAGATAAGAAAAACCTAACAAATAATGAAACTTCTAACAACTCAAAAGTAGAAAACAATAGTTCAATTGTAATAACAACTAAATTTGATGCTGATGTACATATTTTATCAACAGAAGAAGGTGGAAGACAAACTCCATTTTTTGATGGATTTAGACCAAAATTCAATTTTAGATCTACTGATATAACAGGAGTTGTTGATTTACCGGATAATATTGAAATGGTAAATCCAGGTGAAAATATTTCATTTACCGTTACTTTAGAATCAAATGTTGATATGAAAGTGGGAACTGAATTTTCTATTAGAGAAGGTGGAAGAATAATAGGAAAAGGAACTGTCACTAAAGTTTATTAAATATAAAGATTATTAATTAAAAAATTATATAGAAAATATGAAAGACCAGAAAATGGTCTTTTTTTGTTTACTTATTGGGCAAAGTGAAAAATCGCCTATTTTTCGCGAGAAAATTAAAATAGGTGGTGAGTATTAGTTCCTAAAGAATATAATATTTAAGCACAGAATTTGAATGTTAGATAGCGGTATTGTCTAATTGTTTTCAGTTTATATAGGAGTTATTTTAATTTATTGCACTGTCTTATGATTGCCATAAATTAAGCATTATCTTACATGATTTTTTAAATGATTTTGTTGTTATGGAGTTTTGTGTCCTAAAAACTGTTAATCGTATCCCATTGTTAGATATGGTTGATACTTTTTTTGTTTATTTTTTTAAAAAAATTATGTATAATATAAATAATTGTTTGAAACTTAATTGGAGGAAAAAATATGTTAGATGTGATTGTTGATACATTATTAGATGGAATAAAACTAATCCCTTTTTTATTTATAGCTTTTTTAATACTAGAATTATTAGAACATAAATTAAGTGGTAAGAATAAAAAAATAATAGAAAAATCAGGAAAATTTGGTCCAATAATTGGTAGTATGTTAGGTGCATTCCCACAATGTGGTTTTTCCGTTGCTGCAACAAATTTTTATGCTACAAGAATCATAACTCTTGGAACACTTATATCTATATATTTATCAACTTCAGATGAAATGTTACCACTATTAATATCAGAAGGAGTTGATATAAAGCTAATTATTAAAGTATTAGGTATAAAAATATTAATAGGTATGATTAGTGGTTTTATAATCGATTTAATATTTAGAAAAAAAGAAAAAAATCATATCCATGATTTTTGTGAAGAAGAACATTGTAATTGTAAAAATGGTGTACTTATATCAACAATAAAACATACATTAAATATTACATTGTTTATAATAATAATATCTTTTATATTAAATACCATTATATACTATGTTGGTGAAGATACATTAGGAAATTTAATATTTAGAAAAAAAGTGTTAGGTCCTATATTATCAAGTTTAATAGGATTAATTCCAAATTGTGCTTCAAGCGTAGTAATAACACAACTATATTTAGGAAATGTTATATCATTTGGAGCAATGATGTCAGGTTTATTAACGGGAAGTGGAGTTGCTATATTAGTACTTTTTAAAGTAAACAAAAATTTAAAAGAAAATTTAAAAATATTAGGCCTTGTATATATAATAGGAGTAATTTCTGGAATAATCATAGAACTTATAAATATTGTTTAAAATTTATAAGTTTTTAATTGTCAAAATACGAACAAATGTATTATAATTATATATGGAGATGATTTCATGGAAAGAGTAATATTACATATAGATGTTAACAATGCTTTTTTATCATGGAGTGCAATTTACCTTTTAAATAATGGATATAAATATGATATAAGAAATAGCTATGCAGTAATAGGTGGAGATGAGGAAACAAGAAGAGGAATAGTTTTAGCTAAATCTACACCGGCAAAAAAACTTGGCATAGTAACAGGTGAAACACTTTACAGTGCACGAAAAAAATGTAGGGTATTAAAAACTTATCCTATGCAATATGATTTTTACAAAGAAATGTCAAATAAATTATTTGAGCTATTAAAAAATTATACATCAGATATAGAAGTGGCATCTATAGATGAATGTTACTTAGATTATACATCAGTAAAAAAACTATATGGAAACGAATTAGATTTCGCAAAAAAAATTCAAAAAGAAATATATGAAAAATTAGGATTTACAGTAAATATAGGAATAGCAAATAATAAATTATGTGCGAAAATGGCATCAGATTTTACAAAACCTAATAAAATACATACCCTATATGATAATGAAGTAAAAACTAAGATGTGGCCACTTGATGTTGGAGATTTATTTGGAATTGGAAAACAAACAAAAATAAAATTAAAAAAAATAAATATAAACACAATAGAAGATTTAGCTAAAGCAGATTATACATTTTTATACAAATATTTTAAGAATCAAGCTAAGCAAATGATAGAAAGTGCTAATGGTATAAATAACCAAATAGTAAATAGTATACCACCAGAAAACAAAGGAATAGGAAACGAAATAACACTAAATCATGATATTTATAATAAAGAAGAACTATATGATAAATTATTATATTTATCAGAAAAGGTTGGTTTAAGACTAAGAAATTTAAATAAATATGCATACGTAGTAGTTGTAGTTGTAAAAGATGTTTATTTTAAAAAATATAGTCATCAAATAAAATTAACTAATCCAATAAATTCAACAAATGAAATTTATGAAACTTCAATTAAAATATTAAATGAAATGTGGAGAGATATACCAGTTAGATTGATAGGAATAAGACTTGATAATTTAACTTCATCATTTAATTATCAGGCATCAATATTCGATGACTTTAATAAAAAAAGTAAAAATGAAAAATTAGATAAAACAATTGATAATTTAAAAACAAAATACGGTAATAACATATTAAAAAAAGCAAAACTATTGTCACATGATAAATAATTTAGTGGAAATAAATACAGTAATATGGTATACTTTATAGGGTGATAGAATGAAGAAAATAATAATTAGATATAGTATTTTATTATTAATAGCAGTCTTTATATTTATATTAATAAGATTTGTGTTTATGAAAGAAAAAACATTTGACAAAATAAACTATAAACAATATACACAATTAAAAAGTAACAATAAAACAAATTATATATATATAACAAGCGATGATTTCAAGATAGAAGAATTTGAACATCAATTAGTTTTGTTAATGAATGAAAAAAATATTGATATAAAAAAATTAGATGTAACTAAGCAATCAGAATTTGAGCAAATTATATCAGATGAATTATTTATAGATTACTTTTCAGATTCTCCTGTATTTCCAAATTTAATAATAATGAAAGATGGAAAAATAGTTAACGCTATAACATATTCATCACAAGAAGAATTAGAAAATATAGAAGTGGAAAAATAATATGGATACAAAAATAATAAAACAAATGGTAAATGATTTAAATATAAATGAAAAAAGTATAATAGCTACATTAAAACTATTAGAAGATGGAAATACAATTCCTTTTATAGCAAGATATAGAAAAGAAGCTACAGGAGCACTTGATGAAGAACAAATAAGAAAAATAAATGAAGTATATGAATATCAAGTAAATCTATTAAAAAGAAAAGAAGATGTAATAAGATTAATAGATGAAAAAGGTTTAATGAATGATGAATTAAAACAAAAAATTCTTTCTGCAACAAAGTTAGTAGAAGTGGAAGATTTATATAGACCATATAAAGAAAAGAAAAAAACAAAAGCAACAGATGCTATAAATAATGGATTAGAACCATTAGCCAAAAAAATTCTTTCATTTCCAGAAAATGGCGATATAAATAAGCTATCAATTCCTCATTTATCTGATAAAGTAAAAACAGTAGAAGAGGCTGTGACTGGTGCTGAATATATAATAGCAGAATACATAAGTGATAATGCATCATATAGAAAATGGATTAGAACAAATACATACTTATATGGAAAAATAACAAGCAAATTAAAAAAGAATGCCGAAGATAACGAAAAAGTATATGAAATGTATTATGACTATAGCGAACCTATAAAGGAAATAAAACCACATAGAATACTTGCTTTAAATAGAGGAGAATCAGAGAAAGTATTAACAGTTTCAATAGAAATAGATGAAACAAAAATAATTGAATATTTAAAAAATAAAATAATAAAAAGAGATTCATTTGTAAATGAATATGTTATTTTATCAATAATAGATAGCTATAAAAGATTAATTAAGCCAAGTATTGAAAGAGAAATAAGAAGTGAATTAACAGAACGCGCAAGTGAAGTTGCTATAGATAATTTTAGTAAAAACTTAGAAAAATTATTACTACAACCACCTATAAAAGATAAAATGATATTAGGACTAGATCCAGCTTATAGAACAGGATGTAAACTTGCGGTTATAGACCAAACAGGACAAAGAATAAAAATAGAAAAAATATATCCACATGAGCCCGTAAATAAATATGAAGAAGCAAAAAAAATAACAATTGATCTTATAAATAAATATAATATTGATATTATTGCTATAGGAAATGGAACAGCATCTAGAGAAAGTGAAGCTTTCATAGTTGATGTAATAAAAAATGTAAATAGAAAAGTTGAATATATAATAGTAAGTGAAGCAGGTGCTAGTGTATATTCAGCATCAAAACTTGCTATTGAGGAGTTTCCAGATTTACATGTTGAAGAAAGAAGTGCGATAAGTATAGCCAGACGTTTGCAAGATCCACTTTCAGAACTTGTGAAAATAGATCCACAAAGTATAGGAGTAGGGTTGTATCAACACGATGTTCCAAATAAGCAATTATCTGAATCCCTTAATTTCGTAGTAAGTTGTGCAGTAAACTCAGTAGGCGTAAATGTAAACACAGCAAGTCCATTTTTATTTAAATATGTATCAGGAATTAATAAAAAAAATATTGAAAAAATAATTAACTATAGAAATGAAAAAGGAAAAATTTTATCAAGAGATGAATTAAAAAATTTACTTTCAGATAAAACATATGAACAAGCAATTGGATTTTTAAGAATTGTTGATGGAAAAAACATTTTAGATGAAACTTCCATTCACCCTGAAAGTTATGATTTAACGCGTAAATTACTAAAAGAACTAGATTTAAAAATAGATGATATTGGTAAAGAAGATTTTAAATTAAAATTAGAAAAAACAGATATAAATAATTTAGCTGCTATTTTAAAAAGTGATTATTACACATTAGAAGATATAATTAAATCATTAATAAAACCAAATAGAGATCCAAGAGATACAATGCCAAAACCAATTCTAAAAAGTGATATATTACATATAGAAGATTTAAGCATTGGTATGAAATTACAAGGAACAGTAAGAAACGTCGCACCTTTTGGAGTATTTATTGATATAGGACTTAAAAATGATGCACTAGTGCACATTTCTAGACTATCAAATAAATATGTAAAAGATCCAATGGAAGTTGTTAATGTTGGTGATATAGTAGATTGTTATGTATATGAAATATCAAAAGAAAAAAATAAAGTTTCACTTTCGTTAATAGAGGTGTAAAATGAAAAAAATATTATTATTAATGGTATTATTCTTAACTGCATGCTCAAGCGAAGCAATGAAAGGTTATTTGACAGTAAAATGTGTAAAAGAAGATGAATTTAACGATACAAAAAATACAAACACAATAACTATAAAACATAAAGATAATAACATTACAAATATTGAAATTAGCTATAAATATGAGACTACTAATAAATATACATTAGATTCTTATAAACAAAGTTTAATATCTGAATCACGTAAATATAAAAATGTAGAAATAGAAAAAAATGAAAATAAATCAAGCTTTGAGTTAATTTATAAAATTGATTATTCAAATACAACAAATGAAATAAAGCAAGAATTTAATTTAGAAGAATTAGAAAGTAACCAAGTAAAGAATTTAGAAAAACAAGGCTATAGTTGTAAGTAGGAGGAATTATGAATAAAAAAAAGTTAATGGTGGTAATTGATATATTGTTAGGTGCAATTTTAGTTGGAATTATGACATTTGGAATATATCAATATCTAAAAAGTGATGGTGAAAAATTCAAAGCAGAATATGAGGCATTAAACAATGAAAATGTAAATATAAATATTTCAAAAAATAATCCAATTAAATATGTAACTTTGGATGAAGTATTTGATATTATACAAAATAAAACAGGAGTAATATATTTTGGATTCCCTGGATGCCCTTGGTGTAGAAACATGATACCAGTTTTATTTGAAGCAGCAAAAAATAATAACATAGATACAATTTATTACTTTAATCCAAGAGATATAAGAAAATCTGATAATGAAGATTATAATAAATTAAAAGAAATATTAAATGAATATTTATCTGAAGATGAAAACGGTCAAAAAGTATTATATGTCCCAGATGTTTATTTTATTAAAGATGGAAAAATAGTAGGACATCATTTAGGTACTGTTGACTCACAAGAGGATCCAACTATTTCATTGACAGATGAAGAAAAAAATGAATTATTAGATATATTTAATGAATTATTTGAAAAAATTAGAAACTAGTTATTTCTAGTTTTTTTAATGGTTAAATTGTGTTATAATCTTAATGTAATAATGAAAGGAATATCAATAAGTATTGATTGAGGTGAAAAGATGGTATATTTAGATTACAGTGCAACAACACCAGTTAATAAAGAAGTATTAGAAAGTTTTAATAAAGCATCATTAGATTTTTTTGGAAATCCTAATTCATTACATAAACTTGGAATGCAATCAAAAAAATTAATAGATGATGCAACAGAACAAATATCTTCAATATTGAATGTAAAACCTAGTGAAATAATATATACAAGTGGTTCTAGTGAATCAAATAACTTAGCCATAAAAGGAATTGCTCTTAAATATAAAAATAGGGGAAAACATATAATAACATCCCCTTTAGAACACTCATCTATATATGGCCCTTTAAATTTCTTAACAGAAAATGGTTTTGAAGTTGATTTTGTAAAATTGAATTCAAATGGTTTAGTAGATCTAGAAAATTTAAAAGAATTAATAAGAGAAGATACTATTCTAGTTAGTATAGCCTCTGTTAATAGTGAGATAGGATTATTACAACCAATAGAAGAAATAGCTAATATAGTTAAAGAACATCCAAAATGTTTCTTTCATGTTGATATGACTCAATCAATAGGAAAAGTAGATATTCCTTTAACAAATATTGATTTAATGAGTTTTTCAGCTCATAAAATATATGGACTTAAAGGTATAGGTTGTTTAATAAAAAAAGAAAAAGTATTACTTGAACCAATAATTCATGGTGGGAAAAGTACAACAGTATTTAGAAGTGGTACACCTGCAACACCTTTGATAGTTTCTATATCAAAAGCACTACGTTTAGAACATACTTCATTAGATGAAAAATATAAAAATGTTTTAGAAAAAAGAAACTATTTAAAGGAAAAGTTAGAAAAGTATGAAAATGTTTATATAAATAGTAATGATTATTCAATTCCCTATGTTCTTAATTTTAGTGTAATAGGTGTAAAACCAGAAACTATGTTACATGCATTAGAAATGGATGATATATATATATCAACACAAAGTGCATGTTCAACAGGTCAAATGTCTAAACCAGTATTTGCGGTAACTAATGATGAAAAAAGAGCTCTTTCAAGTTTAAGAATAAGTATATCTAATTATACAACTAAAGAAGAGTTGGATTTATTTTTAAAATCCTTTGATAAAAATTATAAAAAGTTAATATTAAAGTAGGTGAAATATGAAAATACTTAAATTTAATGCAGTTTGGTGCAGTGGTTGTTTAGTTATGAAAAAGACCATAAAAGAAATAAAGGAATTATATCCAGAAATAGAATTTATTGATTATGATTATGATTTAGATGAAAAAGAAGTTGAAAAATGGAATGTTGGTACATTAATACCAGTTATGATTTTTTTAAATGAAGAAGGAAAAGAAATATTTCGTTTAAATGGTGAAAAATCGAAAAAAGAAATAGTAAAAGTAATAGAGGAGTTAAGAAATGAAAAAAATTAAATATATATTTTTATTTATTTTATCTTTCTTATTTATATTACCAAGTATAAATGCAGAAGAAAGAAAACAAGTAAATGTATATTTATTTCATTCTAATACTTGTAGTCATTGTAAAGCCGAAATAGAATTTTTAAATGAAATTCAAAAAGAATATGAAAATTTGAAAATTAATTTATATGAAATAAATGATGTAAAAGAAAACAAAGAATTAATGATTAATATAAAAGAAAAATTAAATATTGATTCACCTATGGTTCCTTTTACAGTCATAGGGGATTATTATTATATAGGATATAATGATGGCGTAAAAGATGGAATAAAAAATTTAATAGAAAAATATACATCTGAAGAACAATACGATGTTATTAAAGATATAATAGATGGAAAAGATGTTTCAAATTTTAAAATTAAAAATGGAGAAATTAATAAAATATCAACAGTGTTTGGTGAAATAGATCCTGCAAAAGTATCATTACCAATACTTTCTGTAATAATAGGTGCTATTGATGGATTTAATCCATGTGCAATGTGGGTTTTGATATTTTTAATAACAATGTTATTTAATATGGAAAATAAAAAAAGAATGTGGGCACTTGGTATTACATTCTTAGTTACATCAGCTTTAATATATTTAGTATTTATGTTTGTATGGCTTGGAATAGCAACCAAATTACTAACAACAATTAGTTGGTTAAAATTATTAATTGGTTTAGTAGCGTTAATAGGTGCATTCATAAATTTAAAAGGATTTATAAAATCGATAGTTAAAAAGGATGCTGGTTGTGAAGTTGTTGATAACTCTAAAAGAAAGAAAATTATATCTAAAATAAAAAAGTATACATCAGAAAAAAGTTTTATTTTAGCAATGTTAGGAGTAATGTTGTTAGCTATTTCTGTAAATGCTATAGAACTTGCATGTTCTGCCGGACTTCCAGTTTTATTTACAAATGTTTTAGCCTTGAATGATGTTAATTTTATTGAAAAATGCATATATATTTTTATTTACATATTCTTCTTCTTAATAGATGATATCATAGTGTTTTTTGTAGCAATGTTTACTCTTAACATTAAAGCACTTTCAACAAAATATACAAAATATTCTCACTTAATAGGTGGAATCATAATGCTTATTATTGGAATACTTATGATATTTAAACCTGAATGGTTAATGTTTAATTTTTAAACGACCATTCTTTTTTTACTATATATTTACGCATACATAAAAGTTACTCATTGACAAAAAATTAGAAATAATATAATCTATATTATAGATAGGAGTGAGGAAATGAACGAAGTTCAAAATAAAAAAATTTATACATTAAAAGTAGTGTTAATTACATTATTAGTAGTATTATTAGTAGGATGCATAAGCTTTATAGTTTGTGACAAATTTATAAAGAAAGATAATACAGAAAATAATCCACAAACAGAAGAGAAAGATAATACAAAAAATGATTCGCAAATAGAAAACAAAGATGATTTAATCGTTAATGGAGAAAAATATGAATTAATAGATATTAATGCAGATGTAGATTTTGATTCATATAAAATGGTATTAAATACTTGTTTCAAATGTGGAAGTTGGGATTTTATTTTTGACACAGAAACAACTGCAAGGTATGTTGATCAGGATATAAAATTTCCAAAACCAATAAAATATTGGGCAACTGCAGGTAGTAATAATATTTCAAGTAGTAATAATGAACATATTGAATACTTTCTTTTAAGTGGTGAAGGTGATTTATATGCAATTGATAAATTAACAAAAGAAATAGATTTAATATTAAGTAATAAAAATGTAACTGCAATAGCTAATGCGACAGATGAAGATGGAACAGAAATTGCTGTGTTAAAAACAACATCAGGAAATAAAAAAATTGTTTTAAAGTAATATCAAATAAAGAATAGATAGGCGTGAAATAATGAACGAAATAAAAAATAAAAAAGGAGATACAGTAAAAGTAGTATTAATAATCGTTTTATTGATTTTATTAATAGATAGTATGAGTTTTACAGTATATGATAAATTTATAAAGAAGGAAAATAGTAATCCGATGGTAACAGACAAAGATAAAAATAATGAAGCTAAACAAAATATAGAAATAAGCTTGTCTGATCCTATAATTACTTCATTAGTTTATCCAACTGATAGAAGTGCAGAATTTATATCAACATGGTCATATAAAAATATAAATGTATCACAAATTAGTAGAGCAGACATGATGTTTGATGCAGCAACATATGTAAAATATACAAGTACAGAAAAAAACAATGAATACTTCAATGTATATTCAGCAAGTGAAATTGAAAAAAACTTTAAAAAAATATATGGTCCAGACACAACATATTCAAATGCTAATATAGTTTCAGATGAGGGTTGTATAAGTGCTAATTATAATGAAAAAGATAATACTTATATAGCTTCTTCAAAATGCGGTACCGAGTCTTGTGGTTTCAAAGATGTAGTATCAAAAATATATAAAGCAGAGAAAGATCCTAATGAAGAATATATATATGTATATTCTTACGCACAAAAAGTAGAAGGTAAATGCGATTCTAATTTTGAAACAATCGAAACTTATTTAGTAGATAAAAATGATACAAAAACAAAAACATTATATACAGAAGATGCAGGACAATATTCAGAAAAATATAAATCAACTATTAACGAAATGATTGATAATAAAGAAGTTGAAACATATAAATGGACATTTAAAAAACAAAGTGATGGAAAATATTATTTTTATAGCGGAGAATGGCAATAGTCATTCTTTTTTTTGCTTGATATATTAAGAATGATTCCCATAATAATCATATAGCTAAGTAAACTAGACCCACCATAGCTTATAAAAGGTAGAGTTATCCCAGTAATTGGAATTAATCCAAAAGTCATACCAATATTTTGAAATTGTTGATATAAAGTCATTCCTGTTATTCCAGAAATAATATAAAAATTAATTCCGCCTTTACTTTTTTTACCAAGATTCATTAATTTAATATCAAAAATTGAAATAAAAATTATAAATAAAACAGATCCAATAAAACCAAAATTATTAGAAAATACAGCAAAGATAAAATCAGTTTGAGGTTCTGGAAAATATATAGGTGTATTATTTAACCCCATACCAAACAATCCACCACTACCAATAGATACAATGCCATTAGTTAATTGATAACCACTGTTATTGTTCCAATCAATTAATCTATCAATTCTTAAGAAAAAACTGGTTCCAAAAATATCAATAAATAATTCATTGTTCAAAAAAAACATTAATAATATAAAAGCTACAATACTAATTACTAGTAAAAATAAAGCAATAAACCATCCATATCTAATTCCAGATGTGAATAACATAAAGATCGTTATAAGTAAATATATTAAAACAACACCAGTGTCAGGTTCAAGAAAAGTTAAAATTAAAGGTATTAGAACAATAACTCCAACTCTAAGTAAGAAAAATAATTCATCTTTTACAGTTGCTTTTTTATACTTTGTATTAAATTTATCAATTTCTTTAGCTAACATAATAATTAGAATTATTTTCATAAATTCACTAGGTTGAAAAGTGCCAACTCCAGGAATTAAAAACCAACATTTAGAATTATTAATAGTAGGTCCAAATAAAAGAAGCCCTAACAACAAAATATTTCCAATTATATAAAATATTTCTATGTGTTTATATATAAAATCAGTTTTTATAAAAACAACAATTAATAAAATAATTCCTATTAAATACCAACCAGCTTGTTTCAAAGCAAGATTATTTACATTAGTAATCAATTTATTTGAACTAGAAATTGTTAAAATACTTAATATCATAAATAAGATAATTGAAATAACAAAAAAATAATCTATTTTATATTTTAATATCTTTTTCAAGCTGAATCACCTGTTATAATAATTTACAATTTTTAAAATAAATATTCATTAAATAAAAAAGTTGATAAAATATATAAATATGTAGTATAATTAAACTGGTGATAGAATGGAACATTTGCAGTATATAATTATAATAGCTGTTTTAATAATAATAGCGATTGCTATTACAAAATCAAAAAAGAAAGATTTTAAAATTGAAATAAATAAGTTAGTAGAATATTTAGGTGGTAAGGATAACATCGTAAGTTACGATGTTCAAAAATCTAGATTTATTGTTAATTTAAAAACTACAGATACTGTTAATAAAGAAGGTATTCAAAAGATGGGGGCTCAAGGTATCGTAGAAGTAGAAAATCAGCTAAAAATAATATTTGGTGAAGATGCAAAACAATTAAAAAAATGTATTGATGATTTAATGTGATAAAATTCTTCACATTTTTTCTTTATTCGACAAAACATGACAAATATATATGATACCATTTAATTAACAAATTTATTTGTTAGAGTGTGGGGGAATATATGTTAGAAATTATTTTAATTAATAGTATTTTTGTATTGTTTCCATTATTGTGTTATTTGATTTATGCAATATGCATGCAGAACTATTCTTTAAAAAAAAAGGAATTCTATTTAGATTTTGCGCTTATATCTTCATGTTATTTACTTATAAAATATGGGTACTCATATTCAACAATGGTTCCAAAACTAATGTTTCATATACCTTTAATATTTGCGTATTTATTAAATAGAAAATTAGGTATACTTATATTATCTTTGGTAGGTATTTATTATTACAGTTCCTATAATTTTGGATTATATATAATTTTAATAGAATATGTTATTTATTATATTTTGTATATATTAAAACAAAAATATAAAAGATTTGATTTCTTGTATATAAGATTATTTGTATTTACCAATACAGTAGTTTCATTTTGGTGGCTTTTAACAGATAAAACTGTTTTATTTACACTTTCATGGCAACTTATAGTTATATGTTTACTTTATTATTTTTTAATATGTTTAGTTGTTAATATATTTAAAAAATCAGAACAAATAACTAATATGTATAATAGTTTAAAAGACTTACAGAATTTAAAAAACTTACGTGAGAGTATATTTAAAATAACACATGAAATAAAGAATCCAATAGCTGTTTGTAAAGGATACTTGGATATGTTTCAAATAAATAATAAAGAACATAATGAAAATTATATTCCTATAATAAAAGAAGAAATCAATAGAACATTAGTTTTACTACAAGATTTCTTATCATTAAACAAAGTAACAATTGAAAAAGATATATTGGATATAAATTTATTAATAGAAGATGTTATAGACAGTTTTCATCTTCTTTCAAAAGAAAAAAACATAATTATCACATATAAAAATACTGATGATGAAATATTTATAAATGGGGATTATAACAGAATTGTTCAGGTACTTATAAATGTAATAAAAAATAGTATAGAAGCAATTGAGGCAAATGGGATAATAAAAATTGAATTAAATAATAATGAGGATGAAGTAGAAATATTAGTTCATGATAATGGACCCGGTATGGATAGTGAAACATTAGAAAAAATCAAACAATTATTCTTTACAACAAAACAAAATGGAACAGGTTTAGGAGTTGCACTTTCAAATGAAATAGTTGAAGCACATGGTGGGAAAATGAAATATACATCAATAGTAAATAAGGGAACGACTGTTTTAATTACTTTAAAAAAGCACTAAAGTGCTTTTATTTTGCTTCAATATAAATATTTTTGTCAAAAACATGTTGATTATTTTTAAGTTTATTACTAATTCTTTCAAGTTCAGAAGTATCTATTAAAAAGAAATCATGAATCAATATAGGTTTACCATTAGAAGTAGTAGGGTCATCCCAAGTTAAGTCAATGTGTTGCCATTTTTCATCCAAATATAAAAGATTCCATACATGTTCATCATTAATTATTTTATAGTTTTTAATTCCAAGTCTATCCAAAAAAATTGCCATTAAATCACTATAACCAGAACATACAGCTTTTTTATTTACTAATGCACCATATGCTTTATTTGAGCCATTTTCCTCAATATTTAATGAAGTATCATAACTAAGCATATTTATTACATAATCATGAAATGCTTTAATTTTTTCATTAGTAGTCATGTCATCAGTTATTATTTCATCAATAATTTTATCCATTTGTTCATTAACATAATTTATTTCATCATCAGTATATAACTTTTGAATGTTAACTGTAACTTTACCTAAACTAGATACTTCAAACGTTAAATACTTATAACTATTAAATGGATTAACCATATTATTTATAATTGATAAATCTTCAGATTCCTTTGTAATATAATTTATATCGTCGTAGCAATCTTTATAGTCAGGGTTACAATAGAATTGAAAAGTAGTCCAACCACTATTTAATATAGTATAAAAAATATTTAATAAATCTTGTTTATTGTTAGGTTCAAAATTTGTTACAGTGTGAACATAATTATATTCATAATCCTTATAATATGTATTTGCTTCACTAATTACAATTTTGTTGTTTATTACAAAATTTTTTAAAATATAATCCGAAATATTATTTCTAAATAAATATAAACAACTTATAATACCTATTAAAAATGTAAACTTTATAAATTTTTTTAATTTCATTTAATTCACCTACATATAGTATATCAAAAAAAAACTCAAACATTATTTAAAATAAAAAAAAAGTAAAATAATTACATTTCATTTACCTTTTTAGTTAATCTTGATTTATTACGTGCACTGTAATTTTTTGTAGCAACACCACAAGAAGTTGCTTTATCTATTCTTTTAATAGCTATTTTTAGATTTTCAGCAGCTTTTTCTTTGTCTTTAGCTTTTACTGATTTTTCTACATTTTTAATAGCTGTTTTCATACTAGCTTTAAAATTATTGTTATTTTCTTTTTTCTTAGCATCAACTAAGATTTTTTTCTTAGCGTTTTTCATATTTGGCATAATATCACCTCCATGTCATTAATACTTATAACATTTTAACAAAAAAATGATAAAAAAGCAAATAAATTTAATAAATTATTTAAAAATGATAAAAATATTAGAGGTGAATAGTATGAATAGAGAAAAAGATTTAAAAAAATATAACATAAGAACAGATCTACTTGTTGAAAGTATAAAAGATAATAATAATATAAAACCAGTTATTAATATAGAAGATAAAATTAAAATCACTACTGTAAAAGTTGATGAAAAGATGAAAAAATTAATAAATAAAAAACAAGGTAATTATATTACAATAGAATTTGAAGATGTTACAGATTTTACAAATAAAGAAAAAGTAAAAGAAGTTTTTTCTAAGGAATTAAAAAAAATGTTAGCAAATTTAAAAATCACAAAAAATTCATACTGTCTTATTGTAGGACTTGGAAATGATAAATCAACTCCAGATTCTTTAGGCCCATTATCAATAAATAATATTATAGTAACATCTCATTTGTTTGAACTTCAAAATGTTGAAGGTTTTATGAAAGTAAGTGCGATAAATCCAGGTGTTATGGGACAAACAGGAATAGAAACTAGCGATATAATCTTAAGTTTAGTAGAAAAATTAAAACCAGACTTTTTAATAGCAATTGATTCTTTAGCAAGTAGTTCTATTGAAAGAGTAAACAAAACAATACAAATGACTGATACAGGAATACATCCTGGTAGTGGAGTTGGAAATAGTAGAAAAGAAATTAGTTATGAAAAATTAAATATACCTGTTGTGGCAATAGGTGTACCAACTGTTGTAGATGCAAATGTAATTGTATCTGATACAATAAATTATATGTATAAACATTATGCATTTAATAAAGAATTTCTAAAAAATCCAATTAGTAAATTAGTTCCAAATGGTGTTAATTATTTAAAAAAAGATGTTAATATAAAAGAATCCGATAAAAAGGATTTGTTTGGAATAATTGGAACATTATCTGACAATGAATTTAAAGAATTAATATATGAAGTTTTGACCCCAATAGGTTATAATATGATGGTAACACCTAAAGAAATTGATTTTGTTATAGAAAAATTATCTGATGTTATAGGAAATGGAATAAATAAAGCTCTTCATGATGAAGTAAATTAAATATCAAGTTATTTGATATTTTTTTTGACAAAATGTACGCATATAATTATATATAATCATTAAAGAGGTGAAAAAATGAAATTTAAAAGTAAAAGAAGAATCAAATTAAAATTTAAATATTTAATATTTGTTATTATAATAATTTTAATTTATTTATTGTTTTCATACATTTCATCTAACTTTAAATTAGTTACAATAAATAAAAATGCTATATCTAAAATACTTTCAAATAATAGTATTCACATTATATATAATGAAGATAATAATTATTTCAATAAAATATTACAAAAATTTATAAACATAAATGACCCGATCGGAATACTTAAAAATCAAACAGAAAATAAAATTATATTAAAAGATAAATTAAAATTAAGTTCATATAAATATAAAGTATATTTATACAATACACATGATTTGGAACAATATAAAGATTTTATTCAAAATATAAAAATAAGTGTTGGTAACGCTTCATTATTGCTTTCAAATAATTTAAAAAGCATAGGAATAGATGTAATAGTGGAAAAACAAAAAGTATCTGATTTAACAAATAATAATTTATCAAAAAGTTTTGATATAAGTAAAACATTAGTAGAAAATATAATACAAAATGAAAATATTGATTTATTTATAGATTTACACAGAGATGATGAAGAAAAAGAAGTTACAACTTTAGAACTAAATGGTAAAAAATATGCAAAAGTAAAATTTGTAGTAGGAAGAAAAAATAAAAATTATATGTTAAATTATAATTTAACCGAACTAATTAATAGAAAAATAAAAGAAAAATATCCAGATTTAACACGTGGAATAGTATTAAATGATAATTATACATATAATCAAGAATTATCAGAAAAAATTATATTTATAAATATCGGTGGATATGAAAATGACATAGTTGAAGTAAAAAACACAATAGATTTGTTAGGCCCAATAATTAAGGAGGTATTAGATGAAGAAAACTAAAGTTTTAAACGTCATTTTTAAATACTTGTTTTTAATGTCATTTATTACATTTTTAACAATATATTTGTCACAAGCAACAGGATATTATGAATATAGACAATATAAAAAAAAGGAACTAACTGAAGAACAAATTAAAAAATTTGAAAAAGATATAAGCGATGGAAAAGAAATAGATATAGAATCATATCTAGAACCCGTAAAAAACTATGAAAATAAAATTTCGAGTGCTACACTTGCTATATCAGATACAATTGGAGATTATATGGTAAAAGGTATTGGAATAATATTTGGTGGTATTGGAAAATTAATAGATAGTTAACATATACTAAAGTATAAACAATTATTGACTTTAAAGGGTTTCAAATGTATAATTGTAGAAAGAGAGGAGTATATATATGTTTTGTAAAGAATGCGGAAAAAAGATGCCAGAAGATTCTAAGTTTTGCCCAGAATGCGGAACAAACAATAGTGCAAAAAAAACAGTAAAAAAAGAAACTAAAAAAGTAACAAAGGAATTAACTAAAGAACAAATTATTGAAGGAGATACTAAAGTATTCAAAATAGTTTCTTACATCGGAATACTTTGGATTTTAGGACTTTTCTGTGGCTCAAAAAATGATTCTAAAGTTAGATTTCATGTTGGTCAAGGAATTATTTTAACAATTGCTTGTGTTGCAGCAGGAATAGTTGCTGGTATTATTAATTTAATAATTGTAGCAACTTGTGCAGAGGTTTCATTCTTTGGAATGACCGCTGGTATAAGTCTTTTAGGTAAAGTTTTATTAGCAATCGTTAATTTAGCTTACTATGGAGCATGTATATTCTATATTGTTACTGGAATTATTCATGCAGCAAAAGATAAAGAAGAAAAACTACCTTTAATTGGTAATTTAGCTTTTTATAAATAACCTTGTTGGTTATTTTTTTTTATGATATAATTTTTTTATATTAAAGGAGAATTTTATGGAAGATTTAATAATTGGAGCACATGTTAATTTTAATAAAAATGAACAATTGGTTGGATGTGTAAAACAAGCCCTTGATTATAAAGCAACAACATTTATGTTTTATACAGGAGCACCACAAAATACTGTTAGAGTTTCTATTGATGATAATTTAACTAGTAAAGCAAAACAAATGATGATTGATAATAATATTGATATAAATAATGTGGTTATACATGCACCTTATATTATAAACCTAGCTAATAATAATGATAATTATAATTTTGCTATTTCATTTCTTAAACAAGAAATTGATAGAACAATAAGTTTAGGTATTAATAAAATTGTATTACACCCAGGAAGTCATGTGAAATTAGGAGAAACAGAGGGTATAAAAAATATAATATTCGCACTTAATAAAGTATTAGATCCAAATAAAAATGTGGTTATTTGTTTAGAAACTATGGCTGGTAAAGGAAGTGAATGCGGAAAAAAATTTGAAGAAATAAAGCAGATTATAGACGGAATAGAATTAAAAGATAAAATAGGAGTTTGCCTAGATACATGTCATATAAATGATGCAGGATATGATTTAAACGATTTTGATAAAATAATAAATGATTTTGATAAGGTAATAGGCCTTAAATATTTAAAATGTGTTCATATAAATGACAGTAAGAATATACTAGGAAGTCATAAAGATAGACATGAAAATATAGGATATGGAACAATTGGTTTTGAAAATTTAATTAAAATAATTTATCACGAAAAATTAAAAAATATCCCAAAAATATTAGAAACTCCATATGTTTCTAAAAATGAAGATGATAACAAAAAAATATATCCACCATATAAATTTGAAATAGAAATGATAAGAAATAAAAAAATTAATGAAAATTTAATAGAAGACATAAGAAATTATTATAAATAATCTTATGTCTTTTTATTGACATTATTTTTGATGATTGATATCATAAATATAGTATAGTAGGAGGGAGGAAATAAGTATATTATTACTTAAAATTTTATGAAAAAGAAAGGATTCACTTTAGTAGAATTACTAGCAGTAATAGTAGTTCTTGCAATAATTGCATTAATTGCAGTACCAGTAGTTATAAATATTACTAAATCAGCACAAAGAGGTGCATTTAAATCGAGTGCATATGGAATTTTAGAAAGTGCTAAAATATATTATTTATCAGGTAAGGTTCAATCCAAAGATGTTTTGTCTAGGATAGATGTAGTACAAAAAGATGAAAATGATAAATATATATTAGAATATAATGGTGAGAAACCAGAATCTGGGGTAATAGTTTTTGATTCAAATGGGAAATCAGCTTTAGCAATAAAAAAAGGCACTTTTTGTGCAAGCAAAAACTATAACGAAGAGGAAATAAAAGTTCAAGATATAGATAAAAATGGAAAATGTACTATAAATGAAAATGGAGTCATAGATATAGAAAAAGAAGAAACTGATGATTCTATTAAAATAGGTTATATAGAGGACTTGGTTGATTTAGCAATTTCTGTAAATGAGAGTTCTGATGGTGCTTCATCAAAAACTTATACATTAATTAGAAATTTAGATTTTAATGATGACTCATCATATAAAAATCCAACAAGTACAACTTATGGTGATATAAATAGAGATGGTAAGATAGATGATATCAAAACGGAATTAACTTCTAGTAAAGGATTCCCAATGATAGGAATAAATGGAACATTAAAAAATGAAAATGATGAAGATTATACAGTAGAAACATCATTTCAAGGAGTTTTTGATGGGAAAGGATATTCAATTAGTAATTTATATATAGACTCTCCATCTTTAACGTGCAATGGTTTATTTTCTAACATATCTGATGGGGCAGAAATAAAAAATATTAAGTTATTAGATTCAAAAGTAAATGGAGGAATCGAAAAATTTGGTTCACTGGTAGGTTGTGCAAAGGCAAAGGAAAAGCAAGTTACTTTAGATAATATAACAGTAACAGCAACAGTTAATGGTCCATCTGTAAATGCTGGAGGATTAATTGGTTATTCAGAAGGAACAGAAGCTAATAAAGTAATTGTCAATAATATAACAGCAAATACCAATGTAAGTGTAGGTTCTGCCTATGCTGGAGGATTAATTGGTACTTCCAATAATACAGAAATAAATAATATAGAAATTACTTCAAATGTTTCACAAGCAGGTGCTATATTAGGTGGCATAATAGGTCAAGCAATAAATACAAATGTTGACGGTGGAAATGTTAATACAACTATAATTGGCAAATCTGGCAATGGTGGAACTGGAGGAATATTAGGAAGTTCTCAAACCCCTGCATCAATAAAAAATTTAAATATTAAATATGATATAACATCGTACAATATTATAGGAGGTGTATTAGGAAATTCATCTGGATATGCTACTATTGATAATATAAATGTCCTAACTGGTAGTACTATAAAGTCTTCTAGTGATAGTGTAGGGGGACTAGTAGGATCTGGTGGTGCTAATATATCAAATTCAGAGGTTAATGCTGACATATCAGTTGGATATTCTAGTGGAGGAATTTTAGGATATGGGGGGGGTACTATATCGGATTCAACTTTTAATGGAAATATTACTAGCAATTCAACTTATGAAATTAGATATGTGGGTGGAATAGCTGGATCATTTAGCGGTAAAATTGAAAATGTAAAATCAAATGGTAAGTTAAAGTTTGATTGTAATGCCTCATCTGTTGGTGGAATTGTTGGTGATAATACTAATGGAAGTAGTTCATCATTAAATAATGTAAATTCTACAATGAATTTGAATATGAAATATGGTTCAAATGTAGGCGGAATTGTTGGATCTACCAATGGAGATATTGAGAATGCAACTGCAAATTTAGATATAACATTTACAGATAATTCATCAAGTAATTCACATATTGGTGGAATAGCAGGTTTTACAGGCTCAAGTATAGTTAATAATGCAACATATATTGGAACAATCTCTTCTGGTACATCATTTAATGTTGCTGGATTAATAGGTGGGTTATATGATACAAAAGTAAAAAATAGTTATGTAAATACAATTATAAAATCGAATAGTGCTTATTATATAGCAGGCTTTTGTAACTCCGATCAATCTTCAGGTTCTTCAATATATAATTCTGGGGCAAATGTAAAAATGATAATTAATCATACGACAAGTGATAATGAAACAATAACTGGGTTTGCAAGAAATACTCCTATTTATAATAGTTTTTCAAATGTAGATATAACATTAAATACCGCTGGTCGTCAAGCAGAAGTTTTTGGCTTAAGTCAAAAATCTGTATCAAATAGCTATATTACTGGAAACATAACAATAAATGGAACAGATAGTGCTTTCTTACATGGAATAAGTAGTTCTAGTGTTAATAATTCATATACTAATACAAATGTAGTAATTAATAATCCAGGTACTTCTTCAAATAAATGGTTGGTACTTTATGGAATAACAAGTGAAAATGCTACTAATAGTTTAACAAATTCTAATCTTACATTGAAAAATGCGGATACATATAAAAACGGATTTAGTACAAGTCCATCTGAAGCAGGTGGAATGATATACAGATTAGGTCAAAATGTAAATAATTCATTTTATTCAGCAAGCCAATTGATAAAAGATGAGGCAGGAACAACGTTACCAACAACCACAGTTGCTTCTGAAACATCAGCATCAATAGATGATATTAAAACTGTAAATTGGCAATCAAGTTTATTTGGCAATAAATTTAAGTATAAGGAAGGATATTATCCTCAAGTTTATAAGGTTGATGATAATGGTAATGCGACAACAGAATTAGTTCCAAACCAAAAATTAATTAAAATAACTGGAACTGATTCATCTCAAACTCCGACTATAACAACACAAATAGAAAAAGAAAGTATAGTTGGTGAAACTGATAAAGAAGCACCAACTTGTGAATTAAATTATTTTGATTCATTAGAGAATGGTTTTACAGCATCATATTTATGTACAGATAATGTTGAGGTAACAGAAAAAAGACATTTGTATGATTCGAGGTCAGATATGACTGCTAATATAACTTCTTTAGCATCACTTGATATAAAATCATCTTCAACAAGCAATAATACCGTAAGTACATGGACAACTACGTCTTCAGCAAGTCAAGGAGTGGAAGCTCCAGACCAAGGACTATGTTATTACTTTAGATATGGAGCACAAGATGCTGCTGGAAATTACAGGGTTTATAAAACATCTTATTGCTTGAGTTATTAGGAGGCGTTATGAAAAAGAAATATATAATAATATCAGTAATTATTGCTATAATAGTAATAGCTTCAATATTAATTATAGTAAAACTAAATTCAAATACAAAAAATAGTCAAGGTTATGATTATTTAGGACTTCAAATTGAATATAATGATAATAATTCTTTGTTGCACATTCCTTTATATGAAAAACAAAAAGAAGTTACAAAAAAAGTAACTATAGAAAATAAATCTAAGGAACAAAAACAATATGATATAGTATGGTCATCAATTTCAAATTATAGCAATGAAAAAGCTATATACATGGTAGAATATAAAACAAACAAAAAAACTAAAGTAAATAATATAGATTCAAAAGAATTAGGAAATCTGAAATTTGATGAAGTAATATACCATGATGTAACAATAGAACCAGGTGAAAAGCAAACATACAAGATTACAATTAAATCTTTGGATAATGCGGATTTAGTTGGTAATTTAGATGCTGCTATAGCAATAAAAGTTTTAAATGAAACAAAGAACGCAGATTAATGCGTTCTTTTATTGTAGAAAATTTTTATATTTTTCTTTAAAGAAATAATATAAATTTTTAATTTTATTTAAATTATTTTCATCAATTTCAAAACTTAATTTGTTAAAAATTGGAGTAACATCACCAAACACAATTTGTTTCCAATCCTTTTTAATACAATTATAAATTATATCTAAATTATTATTATTTAGAGTAATATTGTTTTTTAATCCAAAATCATAAACATCTTTTTTTGTTATTTTGTCAATATATTGTTTAATTATAAACTCTTTCAATGAAATCACCTTAATATAATATATGTATAAAAGTTAAAATAGAGAATAATATAATTATAGGTGATATTATGTATAAGGCAAAACCATTAAAATTTTCATTTAATGCTTTAGAACCATACTTAAGTGAAGAAACGGTGCGAAGACATTATATAATATATACAAATTATGTAAAAAGATTAAATGATTTAATAGAAAATAATAAATATACTTTAGAAGAAACAATAAAAAATATAGACGAATTTCCTATGGAAAATAGAGATAAAATATTATTTTTATCATCAGCTATCTTAAATCATGAATTATATTTTGAAAATATAGGACTAAATAAATCAGAACCAGTGGGAAAATTAAAACAAAAAATAGAACAACAATATGGAAGCTTTGAAAAATTTAAGGAAGAATTTAAAAAACAAGCATCATATGTTATAGGATCAGGATATACATTTTTAATATTAAACAATAACGATTTAGAAATAATTAATACATCTAATCAAGAAAATCCATATTCATATGATCTTATACCAATAATGAATATAGATTTATGGGAACATGCTTATTATATTGATTATTTTAATAGACAAGAATATATAGATAACTTTTTTTCAATAATTGATTTTGAAGAAGTAAACAACAATTATGAAAAAAATATCAAATAATAAAATAATAACTATTGAAAGAAGATATAATATATTAATTGCTATAACAATAATCGCAATGCTCATTTTAGTAATAGGACTATTTAACGTACAAATATTAAAACATAATTATTATAAAGATAAATTACAAGAATTAACAAACAACATTGTATATGGAGAAAGTGCTCCAAGAGGTAGAATATATGATAGAAATGGAAAAATAATAGTAGATAATAAAACAGTAAAAGTTATATATTATAAAAAAAAATCGGGAGTAACTACGAGTGATGAAATAAATACTTCATATAAACTTGCTCAAATACTTGATTTAAATTACAATACTACTGATTTAATGATAAAAAAATTTTGGATAAAAAATAACTATGATGCAGCGTATAATTTAATAACCAAAAATGAAAGACTTTTGTTAGAAGAAAGAAAAATTACATCTCAAGATATAGAAAACTATAAACTTGAAAGAATAGATGTTAGTAAAATAAATTATAGTGATTTAGATAAAAAAGCAGCATATATATATAATCTAATGAATACAGGATATTCATTTACAAAAAAAAGTATAAAAAAAGAAAACGTAACAGACCTTGAATATGCAAAAGTCGCAGAAAGTCTAAACGAAATGCCAGGTGTAGAAGTAAAAATGGATTGGGAAAGGGTATATCCATACGGAGATGTTTTTAGAGCTATATTAGGAAGTGTATCAAATTCAGAAACAGGAATACCATATGAAAAAAAAGATTATTACCTAAACAAAGGCTATTTACTTTCAGATAGAGTTGGAATCAGTTATTTAGAAATGCAATATGAAGATATATTAAAAGGTACAAAGAATAAATATAAATTAGAAAATGGTGAATATGTTTTAGTAGAAGAGGGAAAAAGAGGAAAAGATATAGTATTAACTATAGATATTGAATTACAAAAAGAAATAGAAAAAATAATGGATGAAGAAATTATTAAAGCAAAAAAAGATGGACCAAACACAGAACATTATGAAGGTTCATTTGTAGTTATTTCAGATCCAAAGTCTGGTGGAATACTTGCAGCATCTGGCAGAAAAGTGACTAAAGTAGATGAAAATTATAAAACATATGATTATACACCAGGAATAAGTACAAGCCCAGTTGTTATGGGTTCAGCAATAAAAGGTGCTTCTCATATAGTAGGATATAATACAGGTGCATTAAAAATAGGTGAGATTAGAAAAGATGATTGTTTAATTCTTCCGTCAACTCCTCCAAAATGTTCTTGGAAATATCTAGGAACTTTAAATGATATAACTGCTTTAAAACAATCTTCTAATACATATCAATATCATACAGCTATAAGAGTTGGAAAAGGAAGTTATTCATATAATAAAGCATTAAAACTTGATTTAAGCGCATATAAGATATATAGAAACACATTTGCTGAATTTGGACTTGGAATTAAAACAGGTATAGATTTACCTATCGAAAGTGAAGGATTTAAAGGAAAAAGTGATACACCATCATTACTTTTAGATTTTGCAATAGGACAGTATGATTCATATACACCTATTCAAATGACACAATATATAAATACAATAGCAAACAATGGATATAGATTGCAGTTGCACTTTTTAAAGGCAGTATATGAACCAACAGATATACCACTTACAAACTTATCATACGAATTTGAAACAAATATTTTAAATAAAGTTAATACACTTGATATATATATTCAAAGAGTAAAACAAGGATTTAAAAGTGTAATGGAAACAAATGGTACAGGAGTAGGATATATAGATTCAAAATATAAACCAGCAGGAAAAACTGGAACGAGTCAAAGTATAATAGATACAAATAACGATGGATATGTTGATACAATGGTACTTAACCATACATTTGTATCATATGCTCCATATGATGATCCTAAAGTAACTTTTACGGTTATTTCACCTAACATTTTTAATTATAAGGGTAAAAGTAATAGTAGAAACTACGTAAATATGAAAATAAGTAGAGCAATATCAAAAAAGTTCTTTGAAATTTATAAATAATTTGTTATAATATGGTAGTATGCATTAAAAAGGAGGGAAACTTAGTATGGCAAAAAAAGGAGAAGCTAGAGAAAGAATTACTCTTGCATGTACAGTTTGTAAAGAACAAAACTATCGTACAGAAAAAAACAAAAAAAATACAACTGAACGTTTAGAACTTAAAAAATATTGTTCAACTTGTAAAAAAACAACACCTCATAAAGAAGGAAAATAATAAGGAGGAAAAATCATGTTTAATATTAATGATATAAAAAACGGAATAACTTTCTTGTTTGAAGATAATATATATCAAGTAATAGAATTTTTACACGTAAAACCTGGAAAAGGTGCTGCATTTGTAAAAGCTAAACTTAAAAACTTAAGAACAGGATCTATTACTGAAAAAACATTTAATACAAGTATAAAGTTAGAAAAAGCCATCATAAGTAAACAATCAATGCAATATCTTTATAGCACAGGTGATGTTTATAATTTTATGAACATGGAAACTTATGAACAAATTGAAATTTCTAAACAACAATTAGGTGATGATGCTAAATACTTAAAAGAAGGTTTAAATGTTAATATAACTTTCTATCAAGGTGAAATGTTAGGAATTGAATTACCTGAAAAAATTGAGTATACTGTAGCAAAAACAGAACCAGCTGTTAAAGGAAATACTACAAATAATGCTTTAAAAGAAGCTTATATGGATAATGACTTAATGGTTAAAGTACCTTTATTTATAGGTGAAGGCGAAAATATTGTAGTTTCTACAAAAGATGGTAAATATGATTCAAGAGCATAACAAGCTCTTTTTTTTTATATAAATTTGTGTTAAAATAAAAAAAGAAAGTAGGTAAACATATGAAAGGATTTACTTTAATTGAATTGTTAGCTGTATTAATAATTCTTGGAATTGTAACAATGATTACGGTACCTATAATAAGTAATCAAATAAATTCAGCTAAAGATAAAGCTTATGATGAACAAATAAATAGAATAGAAGAAATTTCAAGAAACTGGGGTGTTTCTAATACAGAATTACTTCCAGATGAAGGAGAAACTTATTTTTTAACGCTTGATAAATTAAAAGAAGATGGCTTATTAGATGAAAAGGAATTAAGAAATCCAAAAGATAGTTCTATAATGACTGGATGTGTGATAATAAAATTTGATAATGATACTAATCAATATAGTTATAAATACAATGAAAAAAACTGTAATATGTATATTGAAAAGATAAATGACAAGCAAATTAGTTATCCAATTCTAGATGATGGAATGATAGCTATAAAGTATGAAAATGACAAGGCATATGTAGCAAATATTTCAGATGAATGGTATAGTTATAAAAATAGTAAATGGGCAAATGCGATAGTTGTAAAAGAAGATAAGAAAAAAGATTATGTTGTAGGAAAAGAAGTTGTGGAAGATGATGTACTTGCTTATTTTGTATGGATACCAAGATATGAATATACAGTAAAATCATCATATGGTGTAAATGGAGAAGATATATCAAATCCAGGTTATATAGATATAAGATTTAGTAAAATAAATGAAAAAAGTACGGGAGATGCAAATTATACAGGAGATGTTTTAGAAAATTGGAGAACCCAAGATGGTTTTACGTTAGGAGATGAAGAATTACCTGGAATATGGGTTGGAAAATTTCAAACAGGTTATGGAACAAATATTAGTGGATATCCTAATAATACAGTAATAGAAAATCCTACAATTAAACCAAATGTAACAAGTTTAAGATATCAAAATGTAAGTACTCAATATGAACAAGCAAAATTATTTAACAATTATGGAATAAAAAATGAATCCAGATTAATGAAAAGTGATGAATGGAATGCTGTAGCAATTTTATCACAATCTTTATATGGAAGATGTCAAAATGATGGAAGTTGCCCTGAAGTTAGAAGAAATAATAATAGTAGTTATATAACAGGATATTCAGAAGTAAATAGACGTTCAAAAGATTATGGAACAGATTCTTCAATTACCCAACCATACAATACATCAGTTGGAAAAGAAGCTTCAACTACTGGAAATATTACTGGAGTATATGATATGAATGGTTGTGCATATGAATTTGTAATGGGTGTCCTTTCTGATGAAAAAGGGAATGCACGAAGTGGATATTCTGCAATAACGTATACCAGTGAACAAGCAAAAACTATATTAGGAAGAACTGATAATATAGCTGTTGGAATATGGAATAGTGGTTTTAATGGAAAAGTATATGGGAAGTCGTTAGACGGAAAAGAATTATATGTTACTGATGGAAAGAATTTCCCAGATAATAAATATTATAATTTATATACTACAAATAATATTAATACTGGATGCAATGGTGAAAAATGTTATGGTTTAATAGAAACATGGGGATGGTATAATGAACTTGCAGTTATGCCAAGTGAACAATCTTCATGGATGATTAGGGGTGGTCATTTTGATAGAGGTATAATGTCTGGAATTTGGCATATAAATATAAATCCAGGAAGAGAAAATAATTACACCTCATTTAGAGTTGTAATAACGCCAAGTTATACATAAACTGTTAAAAAAAATTAAACAATTGTTTAATTTTTTTTTATATTATATAATTAGTTTGGTGATATTATGAAAAAACCAGAATTACTTGCTCCTGCAGGTTCAATGGAAAGTTTAAAAGCAGCTATTTGTGCAGGATGCGATGCGGTATATTTAAGTGGTAAAAAGTATGGTGCAAGATCATTTGCTACAAATTTTGATAATGATGAATTAATAGAAGCAATAAAATTATGTCATTTATATGGAATAAAAATATATGTAACAGTAAATACACTTATATATGAAGATGAAGTAGAAGATTTTTTAAATTATATAGATTTTCTTCATGTTAATAATGTAGATGCAATAATAATACAAGATATTGGGATGGTTGATTTAATTAGAAAAACTTATCCAAATTTAGAACTTCATGCATCAACACAAATGCATATACATAATTTAGAAGGTGTAAAATTACTAGAAAAACTAAATATAAAAAGAGTAGTTTTAGCTCGTGAAACAAGTATAGATACTATAAAAAAAATCAAAAATAATACGAATTTAGAACTTGAAATATTTGTTCATGGAGCACTTTGTGTTAGTTATTCAGGTCAATGTTTAATGAGTTATTTAATAGGTGGTAGAAGTGGTAATAGAGGGGCATGTGCTGGAAGTTGTAGGTTACCATATGATGTAATAAGAGAAAACAAAAAATTAAATATAGGACATTATCCATTAAGTATGAAAGACTTAAATACGTTAAGTAATATTGATAAGTTAATAGATTTAAATATAGATAGTATAAAAATAGAAGGAAGAATGAAAAGACCTGAATATGTATATATAGTTGTTGCGCTATATAGAAAAGTAATAGATGAATATGTAAAAACAGGAAAAATAAATATAAAAGAAGAAGATATAAAAGAATTAAAAAAAATATTTAATAGAGAATTTACAAAAGGATTTATATTTAATGAAGAAAATAATTTAATAGTTAATGAACAAAAACCAAATCATCAAGGTATAGAAATTGGAAAAGTAATTGATTATAAAAATAATTATGCAACTATAAAATTAACGGATGACTTAAATATAAATGATGGAATTAGATTTATAGATGAAAAAGATTATGGATTTATTGTAACAAGTATGTTAAAAAATAATAATAAAGTTTCTTGTGCTAAAGCAGGAGATATTATAAAAATAAAATCAGAAAATAAAATAAAAAATAGTGCAATTGTTGTAAAAACATCAGATTATAATCAATTAAATGAGATAAAACAAAAAATATCTGTTAAAAGAAAAGTAAATATAGATTGTTCTGTATATGCTAAAATAGGAGAAAAAATATCTGTTACATATAATGATAATAAAAATACAGTTACAGTTTTTGGGAATATTGTAGAAAAGTCAAAAAATTATCCAATTACAAAAGATAAAATAAAAAATCAATTAGAAAAGTTAGGCGATACAGTATATCAAATAAATAAATTTAGTATAGAATCAGATGAAAATATATTTATAAACATAAAAGAATTAAATGAATTAAGAAGAAATTTAGTAGAAAAACTAAACGAAAAAAGGATTTATAATATACCTTATTTAAAAAAAGAATACAGTATAAAACTTCCAGATTTAAAACAAAACCAAGAAATAAATTTAGAAGTATTAGATGAAAAAATATATGATAAATTAAAAGAATTTGATTTTAATAAAATATATTCAGAAATAGATAACAAAATATTTGTAAAAAAAATTCCTAGAGTAATAAATGAATATATAGAAGATAGTAATTTATTATTAGTAGGAGAACTTGGAAGTATAAATAAATATAAAAATATAGAAACAGATTTTTCTTTAAATGTTACAAATTCATATTCAGTAGCGCTCTTACATAGCTTAGGAGTAAAAAAAGTAACACTTTCTTATGAAGTAAATGAAAGTATGGTTAATAAAATATATGAAAATTATGTAAAAAGATATGGTAAAGAACCTAACTTAGAATATATAATAGCTTCAAGAAAGCAAGCAATGATTTCTAAATTTAACTTAGTAAAAAAATATGGAAATAATATATATTTATTAGATAGACTTAAATACAAATATCCTATAATAGAAAAAAATAATTTAATGTATATATACAATAATAAATATGAATATAATAATATTTTAGCTAAAATAAATAAAAGAATAATAGTTGATTTTTATTCTGATATAACACAAACATTAATTGATTTTATTAAAGGAGTAATAAATGAAAATAGATAAAATAGTAGTAGGAGATTATCAAACAAATTGTTACGTTTTAACACTCAACAATAATTGTATAATAATTGATCCAGGTGATGATTATGAAAAAATACAAGAAAAAGTTGGCAATAAAAATATAAAGGCAATAATAATAACACATTATCACTTTGATCATGTTGGTGCTTTAAATAACTTTAAGAGTAAAATAATAGATTATAAATACAAGGATGGATTTTATAAAATAAATGATTTTGAATTTAATATAATACATACACCAGGCCATAAAGAAGATTGTATAACAATATATTTTGAAAAAGAAAAAATAATGTTTACAGGAGATTTTATATTTAAAAATTCAATTGGTAGGATGGATTTAGAAGGTGGAAGTATATCTGATATGAAAAAAAGTTTAAAATTAATATTAAAATATGATGATGACATAGTAATATACGCTGGTCATGGAAATGATACTACATTAAAAAATGAAAAAAATAACTTTAAATATTACATTTAACAAAAGAGGAAAATTATGAATAAAAATGATATATATAAACTTTTAAATAATAAAAAAATATGGCATGAAATTGTTGAACACGAGGCAGTTTATAATATGGAAGATTTAAAAAAAACTAAATTATTGTATCCAGAATATGATGCTAAAAACTTATTTCTTTGTGATGATAAAAAGAATTACTTTCTTATAACAGTTAAAGGAATTAAAAAAATCAATTTAAAAGAATTTAAAAATAAAAATAATACACGTTCTTTAAGCTTTGCTTCACAAAAAGATTTAAATGAAATTTTAAATTTAAATCCAGGTAGCGTATCTCCTTTTGGATTACTAAATGATAAAGAATTGAAAGTAAAATTTTTCATAGATAAAAGTTTTATGATGGACAAATATATAATAGGAGTACATCCAAATGATAATACTGCAACAGTATGGTTAAATGTAATGGATTTAATTGAAATAATAAACGAACATGGTAATGAAATTAATATTGTAGAAATATAAAGGTAGTTTTGTTAAACTGCTTTTTATATTACAAAACTGTAAGATAATAAAAGTAATTTTAATGTTATAATATTTGTAGAAAGTTGGTGATTATATTTGAAAAAAATAATGATTGTTGAAGATGACAAAATTGTGGCAAGTGAATTATATAATTTATTAACAAACTCTTCTTATGAAGCAACTATATTAACCAATTTTGAAAATGCCTTGGAAACAATACTTAAAAGTAATTCAGATCTTATTTTACTTGATATAAACATACCTTATTTAAATGGAGAGTTATTACTAAAAAATATTAGAAAAAAATCTAATATTCCAATTATAATGGTAACAAGTAAAACTAATGAAGCAGATGAAGCATTATCAATCATGTATGGAGCAGATGATTATATAATTAAACCATATAACCCAACTATATTATTACTTAGAATATCTAACATATTTAAAAGATGTGAACAAAAACTAGATATAATAAAATTTAAAAACTTGATAATTAATATTAATAAAGGAATCATTAAAAATAATGAAAAAGAAATTACTTTAACAAAAAATGAAATGATTATTTTTAGTTATTTATTAAATAATAAAGAAAGAATAGTAACACGAGATGAACTTATGACAACTTTATGGAATAATGATGAATATATTAATGATAATGCACTTACGGTAAATATAAGTAGATTAAGAACAAAATTAAAAGAATTATCTGAAGAAGAAATGATTGAAACTAGAAAAGGATTAGGATATATATTATTATGAAATTTTTAAATTACTTAAAAGATAAAATAGTTAGTATAATTATATATATATAATTACATCAATAATTATATGTTTAATACTTAGAGCATTTAAATTAAATAATGATGTAACTTTGATAATTTTTTTAATACTATCAATAAATGGCTTATCTATATTACTTTTAAATTATTTTAGAAAAAGAAATTATTATAATAATCTTTTAAATATGTTAAATAAATTAGATAAAAAATATTTAGTATTAGAAACAATTCCAGAACCTACTACATATGAAGAAATATTAACTAATGATATTTTATATGAAATAAACAAATCAATGATAGAAAACATTAATTTACAAACTAAGGGAATTACTGAATTTAAAGAGTTTGTTGAAATTTGGATTCATGAAATAAAAATACCAATATCAAGCATGGTATTAAAATGTCACAATCATAAACAAATAAATTCTATGGATTTTTTAAGTATAATTAGAAAATTAGATAATAATATAGATCAAATACTTTATTATATGAGAAGTGAAATTACAGAAAAAGATTTCATAATTGGAAAATTTTGTCTTAAGGAAATAGTTAGAAATGTTAGTTTAAAAAACAAAGATGATTTACTTGAAAATCAAATAAAACTAGAAGTTAATATTGATAATTTAAATGTATACACAGATAAAAAATGGCTAGAGTTTATATTAAATCAAATAGTAAACAATAGTATAAAATATAAAAAAAATAACAATAGTATTATTACTATTACAGCACATGAAGAAAAAGATAAAATTATACTTTCAGTATATGATAATGGAATAGGTATACCAAGTAAAGACATTAAACGTGTTTTTGATAAATCATTCACTGGTACAAATGGAAGAGATAAAGTTAAATCAACTGGTATGGGATTATATATTATAAAAAAATTGTGTAATAAATTAGGTCATAATATTTATATTAAAAGTGAAGAAAATAAGTATACAAATGTTGTTATTGAATTTGGCAAAAATAAGTATTATAAATTTTAATATTACTAAAATGTAATGTTGTGTAATATTAAACAAGCGACAAATTATTATAACTTTAATATAATTAATTACGAAAGGAGAAATATTATGGAAAATATTTTAAAATTATCTAATGTAGAAAAATATTATGGAAGTAAATCAAGCTTAACAAAAGCTATTAATGATATTTCTATGGAAGTTTTAAAAGGAGAATTTGTTGCTATAATGGGAGCAAGTGGTTCAGGGAAAACTACACTTTTAAATATGATTTCTACAATAGACAAAGTAACATCAGGACATATTTATGTAGAGGGGGAAGATATTACAAAATTAAAAGGAAATAAACTAAATAAATTTAGAAGAGATAAATTAGGATTTATTTTTCAAGATTTTAATTTACTTGATACTTTAACAGGATATGAAAATATTTCACTTTCTCTATCTATTCAAAATGTACCATATAAAGAACAAAAAGAAAGAATAAATAATATGGCAGAAAAATTAAATATAACTAAAATACTTAATAAATATCCATATCAAATGAGTGGTGGTGAAAAACAAAGAATAGCAAGTGCTAGAGCAATCATTACAAATCCTAGTTTGATTTTAGCCGATGAACCAACTGGCGCTCTTGATTCAAAATCATAAAGACAATTGTTAGATAGCATTGAGTTTTTAAATAAAAAACTAAATTCTACAATTTTGATGGTAACTCATGATGCTTTTACAGCAAGTTATGCTTCACGTGTTATATTTATAAAAGATGGAAAAATATTCAGTGAACTAAATAAAGAAAATTTATCTAGAAAAGAATTTTTTGACAATATAATGGATGTAGTTACTTTACTGGGCGGTGAAATGAACGATGCTTTGTAAATTATCTATTTCAAATATTAAAAAAAGTTTTAAAGATTATGCAATTTATTTTGTAACTTTAATACTTGGTGTTTGTATATTTTATATTTTTAATTCAATGGACAGTCAAACTGCTATGTTAGAAGTGTCAAATAGACAAGGAGAAATGATAGATTTATTAACTCGCTTACTATCATATGTATCAGTTTTTGTATCATTCATTTTAGGATTTTTAATTATATATGCGTCTAGATTTTTAATAAAAAAAAGAAATAAATATTTTGGAATTTACATGACACTTGGAATTTCTAAAAGAAAAATATCATTTTTATTATTAATAGAAACATTTTTAATAGGTCTTATTTCATTAATTATTGGTTTATTATTAGGTATGATTTTATCTCAAATTAATAGTGTTTTTGTTGCCAACATGTTTGAAGCTGATATGACAAATTTTAGATTTAATTTTTCAAAAACTGCTATGATGAAAACAATTTTATATTATGGTATTATTTATATTATTGTAATGATTTTTAATACAATCATAGTAAATAAAAATAAACTTATAAATTTATTACAAGCAAGTAAAAAGCAAGAAAAGATTAAATTTAAAAATCCTATTGTTTGTATAATATTATTTATATTATCTATTCTCATGCTTTCATCCGCATATTATATGGTAACTAAACGTTTATTTAAATTAATAAAATATGATGCAAGTATATTATTTTTACCAATATCACTTGGAATAGTTGGAACAATATTATTCTTTTATTCTATAGCAGGTTTGGTTTTAAAAATACTTATCTAAATGTCATAAATTATATTATAAAAAATTAAATACTTTTGTTTTTAAACAAATCAGCAGTAAAACAAATACAATGGTTGTATCTATATCTGTTATTTGTATTATGTTATTTTTTACCTTGTGTTTGTTATCAAGTACATTTACTATAAAAAATTATTTTAATAATTCTATTAATAAATATGCACCAGCAGATTTTGAACTTATTAAGTATTATTATAATCAAAACAAAGTATCAGATGAAGATATGCTTAATCTAATCAATAATGATATAGAATTAAAAAATAATATAAATTTAACTATTATTAATGAGTATTATGATGAAAATATGTTATATAAAGAATCATTAGGAAATTATTATTTAGAATTAAAAAATAAATCCCCATTTGCAAATTATAATTCAAAAGTAGAAATTATTTCGCAAAGTGATTATAATAAAATATCAAAATTATTTAATTTAGATGAAATAACATTAAAAGATAATGAATATGTTATTGTTTCAAATTATGAAAAAGAAATATATGATGAGGTAATGAATAGAAAAAGCATAATTAACATATTTGGTAAAGAATTAACTCCAGCTTTAAATAAAAGTATAGAAGGATTTGTAAAAATTAGTGGAAATCCAACTAATATGGGATTTTTCGTTGTTCCAAATAATGTAATTGATTCTAATTCTGAAAACAATAAAATATTGATTGGAAATTATTCTACTACAGATAAAGATAAAATTAATTATATAGAAAATAAATTAAAATATTATTCAACGGAAAATGGTTATGATTTAGATACAAAAAATGATATAAAAGCTGCATCAATAGGTCTTTCCGTTATTGTTACATTTATTGGACTTTATTTGGGTATAATATTTTTAATATCTTCATCTGTAATTTTAGCTTTAAAGGAATTATCAGATTGTTTAGATGATAAAAATAAATATAAAGTTTTAAGACAAATAGGATCTGATGAAAGAGATATAAATAAAGCATTATTTAAACAAACTTTAATATTTTTTATAACACCTTTGTCATTAGCGATAATTCATACTATATTTGGGCTTAAATTTTGTACATATATTTTAAGTAGTTTAGGAATAAAAAGTATTTTAGATGGTTCAATAATTACCTTTATATTTTTAATTATTATATATTCTATATATTTTGTAGTAACTTACTTATGTAGTAAAAACATAATTAAAGAAAAAATGTAAAATTATTTGTGTTATAAAAAAAGGGTACTTTAATGAAATATATAGTATTGCTTAGAGAAACAAATATTAGTGAAAAAAATAAAATATCAATGAATGAATTAAAAATTGAATTAGAAAAAAAGTACAATAATGTAATGACATATTTAAATAGTGGAAATATAATTTTAGAATCTTTCGAAAGTAAAAAGAATATAACAAATCAAATTTTAAAAATAATAAATGACAAGTTTAATTTAAAAATTCCTATTCATATTCTTACTTTTGATGAATTAAATAATATATTTGAAAATATTCCAAGTTGGATTAAAATGAAAGATAAAGCGTTTTATAATAATATTATTTTTATAATTCCACCAGCAAATTATATAAATGTATATAATCAATTAGGAAAAATTTCTGAAAACATAGAAATGGTAAAAGAATATAATAATGTTATATTTTGGTCATATAATTTAAAAAACTATAAGAAATCAAATTTGTGATTAAAACTGCAAGTACTAGTATAAAAGATAGTATAACAATTAGAACAGTTAATACAATGAAGAGAGTTTTAGAATTGTGTAGTGAAAATAGTAGAATGTAAAAAATTTAGTACATAATACTAAATTTTTTTTATATCATTAGAGGTTTATTAGTTTATTAGGTTAGTTTGACAAAATTAATTTTTTATAGTAAGATAAGCCACAAAAAAGGGAAGTATTGGCATTATAAGAGGGTATTAGAGGTGATTTTATATGACAAAAGAAGAATTATTAAAGGTAAAACAAGATTTGTTAAATCTTGAAACATCAAAATTAAGTGGGTATCCAACAATAGATAAACCATGGACTATAAATTATAATCAAAAAGAATTAGAAAAAGAAATTCCAAAAAGAACCGTATTTCAAGAGATTTATAATAATAATCTTGCATTTCCAAAAGATTTAGCACTAGAATTTTTTGGAAGTCATATAAATTATTTTAAACTTTTTAAAAACATTGAAGCAACTGCAAAGGCATTTCAGGAATATGGAATAAAAAAAGGAAAATTTGCTACAATTTGTTCAGCAGGGGTTCCAGAAACTGTCTATTCATTTTATGCGTTATCAAAATTAGGTGCAGTTGCTAATATGATTGCTCCACATTTTGAAAAAAGAGATTTGATTGCAAGAATTGATGATTGTGAAAGTGATATATTAATAATAATGGATGAATTTTATCCAGAATTAAAAGATGCAATTAAAAATTCAAGAATTAAAAACGTAGTTATTCTTCCAACTTTAAATTCATCAATATTAAGATTCATTTCTAAGACATATAAATTAGATAGTCATAGTAATGAATTATATTGGAATCAATTTATCAAAGATGGAAGAAATAGAGAAGAAACTACAACTATTCCATATGAAAAAGATTTGCCATTAACAATGGTATATTCAAGTGGAACAACTGGTGCCTCTAAGGGAATATTATTGTCAAATGATAGTTTCCAAAACTCAATTCAAGCATATCCTGCGTCAGGCGTTGATATTTCAAGAGGACAAAAGTTTTATCAAATTATACCACCCTGGTATTCAACTGGATTAAGTACATCAATACATTTACCATTATCCTATGGAACTTCTGTATTTATGGACCCAAGATTTGAAAGAGATATTTTTGTAAAAAATATTGTTAAAGCAAAACCAAACTACTGTGTTGCTCCAACAAGCATGTATGAAGGTTTTTTAGATGAAAAATTAGTTAAAAATAAGGATTTATCATTTTTTAATTATCCATTTGAGGGTGGAGAACCATTAAGTGATGAAGTCGCTACCAAAATTGAAACAGTATTTAAACAACATGGAAATGATGCTCCATTAAGAGTCGCTTACGGACAATGTGAATGTGGAGCAGCAATAACAACACAAACCCAAATGGCTGAAAATACAAGAGGATCTGTTGGTATTCCATTACCTGGAATTACAATTGGTGTTTTCGATAATGAGTTTAATGAATTACCTTATTATGAAAGAGGCCAAATTTTAGCTAATACTCCATGTAGTATGCTAGGATATTATAAAAATAAAAAAGCAACAGAAGAATATTTCCACATTGATAAGAATGGTACAAAATGGAATTGTACGGGAGACGTCGGATATATTGATGAGAAAGGTAATTTATTTGTTCAAGGTAGAACGAGTGATTATTCAATTATAAATGGAGAAAAAATCTATAATTTTGACATAGAAAACATTATAATGGAATTAGATAATATTAAAATATGCGATGTACTAGAATTTGATGATAATGGAATGAAAGAATTAGCAGTACATATAATCTTTACTGAAGAACTTCAAAAAATAATAGAAGCAAATGAAGATTATTTAGAAGAAGAATTACATAATATACAACAATATATTTATGAAAAAACTAATAATGAAAATATGGTACCATATAGGTTTAAAATTAGAAAATCTTTTCCATATGCTAAATCTGGCAAAAGAGATGTTGCAAAAATGAAACAAGAAAAAGATGGTTTTGTTGTAATTAATAAAGTTATTGAAACAGGTAAACAAAAAAGATTATCTCGTTAATGGGATAATTTTTTTTATATAAAATCCCATATTTATATGATAAAATATTAATATAGGAGAGTGAGTTTATGGTTATTTCAAATCTTACATGGTTAATAATTTTTAGTTTTGTATATATTGTTGCCTTGTCTTTTTTATATTTTTCTAAGACAAGATTAAATAATGGAGAAAATAAAATATATAAATATATTCTTATAACAAATTTAGTTGGTTTAGTATTACAATTTTTATGTGATTTTGTATCTTATAAGTATGATGTAATACCCATCGTTATAAGTGATTTTATATTACGATTGTATTTAGTATATTTTATTGTTTTCATATCATTATTAATTTTTTATTTAATTGAAATTTCATTCAAACATAAAAGGATTGCTAATATAATAACTATAATAGTCGATGTATTAATAACTATAATAGTATTTGTACTTCCATATAGTTTGCATAGAGATGTTTCACAAAAAATTTATTATACATATGGCCCAGCTGTTCAAACAATTTTTACGTTATCTGGAATATTAAGTTTAGTCATATTTACAATTCTAATTGTAAAAAGAAAAAATGGTGGTTTAAGTAAAAAGGTTATACCAATTTGGTTATATTTATTATTTGGGTTAGGCGTTATGGTTATTCAGATGAAACACCCTGAATTAGTAATAACAACAGCTATGGAAAGTTTAGTTTGCTGTTTAATGTATTTTACAATTGAAAATCCAGATTTAAAAATGATTGCAAAATTAGAATTAGCAAGAGATCAAGCAGAAAAAGCAAATAGGGCAAAAAGTGATTTCTTATCTAGTATGTCTCATGAGATAAGAACACCTCTTAATGCAATCGTTGGTTTATCGGAAGATAATTTATCTTATATGGAAAAATGCCCTCCAGAAGTAATAGAAAACTCACGTGATATTATGAATGCATCTCAAACACTACTTGAAATAGTTGGAAATATTTTGGATATAAATAAAATAGAATCCGAAAAATTAGAAATTGTAGAAAATCCTTATGATTTTAGAGAAAGCATTACAAGTATGTGCAAAGTTACTGCAACTAGAATTGGAGAAAAAGATATTAAGTTTAATTTAAATATATCGGATGATTTACCATATGAATTAATAGGTGATAAAGTTCATGTAAAAGAAATTGTTAATAATCTTTTAACTAATGCAATTAAATATACAGAACAAGGAGAAATCAATTTAAATGTTAAATGTGTTAATGATTATAATAAACGATTATCTAATTTAATAATTACATGTCAGGATACAGGAAGAGGAATAAAAAAAGAGTATATATCAAAACTATTTACAAAATTTGAAAGATTAGATATTGAAAAAAATACAACAACTGAAGGAACGGGACTTGGACTTGCAATAACTAAAGCGTTAACAGAAATGATGGGAGGAAAAATTAACGTTAGCAGTCAATTTGGAAAGGGTTCAGTTTTTGTGATAAATCTCCCACAAAAAGTTAGTAAATTTCAAAGACCAATGACTGATAAAGAAATAATGGATACTGCTTCAAAATTATTTAATAATGTAAATAATAAAGTAACTAGTATTGATTATGGACATAAAAAAATATTAATTGTTGATGATAACAAATTAAATATCAAAGTAGCAAGGAGAGCTCTTTCTGATTTCGATTTTGAAATTGATGAATGTTATGATGGAATTGAATGTTTAAATAAAGTTGTTGTTGGAAATGAATATGATTTAATTTTAATGGATATAATGATGCCAAATATGAGTGGTGAAACAGCAATGAAAAAATTAAAGGAAAACTTAAATTTTAAAATTCCAGTAATTGCTTTAACAGCAGATGCAGTAGCAGGAGCAAAAGAAAAATATGTAAGTGAAGGATTTGTTGACTATATTGCAAAACCATTTAATAAAGAACAAATAAAACAAAAATTAGATACTGTTTTTAATGTATCAAAATAAAGTAAATAAAAGCTCTAAGAATTAAAAGTTGATAAGAACATTTAGTTCTTTTTTTGTGAACTTTTATAGTACATTTGCATATCTTAAAGTGAGGGGTGAAAATATGGCATCATTTAAAGAAATAGTTACAAAAGCAGTTGTTGGGAAAGGTAAAAAATATTTTAAAAATAATTATTCAATAGAAGTACAAGACAAACCAACTACTGTACTTGGTTGTTGGGTAATAAACCATAAATTTAAAGGATATAAAACGGGCGAAAAAGTTGGGGTAGATGGAACATATGATGTAAATATATGGTACTCATATGACAATGATAGTAAAACAACAGTTGTAAATAAAAAAGTAGATTATAATGATTTATTTAATGTAAAAGTAAAAGAAACTGCTGATTTAAGCGGAGATACAGATATAATAGTTAGAACATTAAAACAACCAACTTGTTCAAAAGTAGAAATAACTGATGATGGAATAACTTTTGATATAGAAAAAGAATTAGGAGTTGAAATAGTTGGAGAAACAAAAATGAAAATAGCAATAGAAGAAGATGAAGAACCATGGGAAGAAATAGATGACGAATTAACAGAAGATATGGAAAAAGAAATAGATAAAGTAGATGAAAATTACATATAATTAAGTGTCAACTAAAATATGTTGACACTTTTACTTTTTTATGATAATATTAAACAAGTGAATGGAGGGAAAAACATGGCAGTTAAATTAAGACTAAAAAGAATGGGATCTAAGAAAAAACCATTTTATCGTATAGTAGCAGCTGATTCTAGAAGTCCAAGAGATGGTAGATTTATAGAAGTAGTTGGAACATATAATCCAATTATGGAACCAGCAGAAGTTAAAATAGATGAAGAATTAGCTAATAAATGGTTAGATAATGGTGCTCAACCAACTGATACAGTAAGAGATCTTCTAAAAAAACAAGGAATACTTGCAAAAAGACATAATAGTAAAAAAGAAAGTAAATAATGAAATTATCAGAATTAACAGAAGTATTAATTAGAAGTTTAGTAAAAGACCCTGATAGTGTTTCAGTTAGACAGTTTGATGATGAAGAAGATTTTATAACTATAGAAGTATTAGTAAACGAAAGTGATATGGGTGCAGTTATTGGAAGAAAAGGAATAACAGCTCAATCAATAAGAACTATAGTACAAGCAGCAGCTTATATAAATGGTGAAAAAAAAGTAAGAATTAATATAGATTCAATCTAATATTAGTTCTTTTTTTCTTGTAAAAATAATGTATTTATACTATAATTGTAATAGTGAGGTAGATATATGAAAACAAGATTAATAAGCGCTTTAATAGCAATGTTAATATTTATTCCAATACTATTTATAGGCGGTACTTTATTTAACGTTGCAGTATATATAATATCAGTATTAGGACTTTATGAGTTTATTAAAATAAAAGAAGAAAAAAAAGAATTACCAAGTTTTATAAAATTTATTTCATATATACTTCTAAGTTTAATAATATTATTTAGTTCAAGCAAGGCAGTGTTAGAATTTTCAATAGATTATAGAATACTTAGCGGACTTTTTATAATGTATTTAATTCCAACTATATTATATCATGATAGAAAAATATATAGTGTAAATGATGCATTTTATATGTTGGGTGGATTAATATTTATAGCAGCATCATTTTCTTTGTTAATTTCTATTAGAGAAAAAAGTTTATTACTTCTTATATATTTATTTTTAATTTCTATAATGACAGATACATATGCTTATATTACAGGAATGTTAATAGGAAAACATAAAATGATTTCAGAAATTTCCCCTAAAAAAACATGGGAGGGAATGATTGGTGGAACAGTAGTTGGTGTCTTTATAGCAACACTTTTCTATCATAATTTTATAGATAATAGTCTACAACTTTACATTCTTATAATAATCACTTTATTTTTATCAATACTTGGACAATTTGGAGATTTAACTTTTTCAGCAATCAAAAGATATTTTAATAAAAAAGATTTTTCAAACATAATGCCAGGACATGGTGGAGTACTTGATAGATTTGATAGTATATTATTTATAATGTTAGGATTTATGTTTTTTATATCAATCATTTAGAAAAGAGGAAAAATGATGACAATAATATATTTTATTCTTATACTTGGTGGAATAGTTTTTTTTCATGAATTAGGCCACTTCTTGTTTGCTAAAAAAGCAGGAGTATATATCTATGAATTTTCAATTGGAATGGGTCCACAATTATTTAAATGGAAAAGTAAAAAAGATGAAACAATGTACTCAATAAGACTTTTACCAATTGGTGGATTTGTTCAAATGGCTGGTGAAGAAATAGATCCAGATGAGAATATTCCAAAAGAAAAAAGAATGCAATCAAAAACTTGGTTACAAAGATTTTCGATAATGATAGCTGGTATATTTTTTAATTTTGTACTTGCTATAGTACTTTTATTTGTAGTAGGTTTAATAAATGGTACCCCAAAAAAAGAAACATATATAGGCGTAATAGATAAAAATAGTTCAGCATATAATGCAGGATTAAGAGAAAACTTTGAAATATTACAGGTAAACGGTAAAAAAGCATCAACAAAAGATATACTTAGTTTAGAGTTAATTGCAAACGTAAAAAAAGAAGTGGAAATAAAATATAAAGATGCAAATGGAAATGTAGAAATTGCTAAATTTAAAGCAGATACAGTAGATGAAAATGGAACAACAAACTATAAATATGGATTTTCATTAATCAATCAAAAACAAAGAGGATTTTTTTCTTCAATTAAATATGCATTTACTAAAACAATTGAATTAATAGAATACATGTTCTTTGTTATATGGTATTTAATAACAGGAAAGATAAGTTTAACAAATTTATCAGGGCCTATAGGTATATTTACAATGGTAGGAGAAACTGCAAAAGAAGGCTTAATTAATTTAGTTTATCTAATGGCAATAATAAGCGTTAATGTAGGTTTTATTAACTTTTTACCACTTCCAGCGTTCGATGGAGGAAGAATTTTATTTTTAATAATAGAAAAAATAAAAGGTAGTCCTGTAAATCCTAAAATAGAAAATATAATTCATACAGTAGGACTTGGACTTTTAATGTTGTTAATGGTATTTATAACATATAATGATATATTAAGAATTTTTAGATAGGAGAAGTATATGAAAACAACACAGTTTAAAATAGAAGTAGATAACGAAAAAAAATATATAATTCTAAAAGAAATTCAAAATTACTATAGTGATTTTGTAAACAATCCAATGGCTAGAAAAGAAGAAGTATTTACAATAGATGAAATAGTCTCAGAAATATTTTCAGAAGAGAGAAATGGTTTTAATTGCTTTGTAACAGAATACTTTTCAGATGGAAAAGAAATAGATTACGATTCTTTAAAAAAAGCTTATGATTTATTTTGTTTAGAAAGAACAAGTATAATAGATACATCAAGATGGATTGGAGAAGAAGAAGGTAAGAAAAGGAGTAGATAATGTGTTAAAACTAGAAAACGTAACTAAATACTATGATGATTTTCTTGCAGTAGATAACTTATCCTTTGATGTAAAAGAAGGAGAAATATTTGGTTTGTTAGGTGTAAATGGAGCTGGAAAAACAACAACATTCAGAATGATTTTAAACTTAATAGAACCAACCAGTGGAAACATAACATTAGATGGTAAAAAAATAGATTACTCAGTTACAGATAAAATAGGATTTTTAACAGAAGAAAGAAGTTTATTGACTAAATTAACTGTAAAAGAACAATGTTTATATTATGGAACATTAAAAGGAATGGAAAAAGAAGATATATTAAAAAAAATGAAAACATTACTTGAAAAGTTTGGAGTCCCAGAATATGAAAACAAAAAAATCAAAGAATTATCAAAAGGTAATCAACAAAAAATACAATTCATAACAGCTATTATAAATGAACCTAAATTACTTATATTAGATGAACCATTTTCTGGATTAGATCCATTTAATGTTGAATTATTTAAAAATGAAATTGTAGAAATGTCTAAAAAAGGAAGTATTATTATATTTTCATCACATAGAATGGAACATGTAGAATTATTTTGTAAAAAAATAGTAATACTTTTAAAAGGAAAAAATGTATTATCCGGTAATATAAAAGATATTAAGAAAAAATATAGAAAGAAAAATGTTTTTGTAAAAGGCAATGTTACAAAAGAAGAATTAGAAAAAATAAAAGGCGTTAATGAAATAATAGAACACTCAGATGAACTTGAATTAAAAATAGAAAATGAGAAAGTTGCTCCATTAATATTTAAAAAAATAAAAGATAAAGAAATTACTAAATTTGTATTAGAAGAACCATCATTAAATGAAATATTTGTTGCTAAAGTAGGTGAATCATATGAAAAGTAAGCTTGGATATTTAACAGGAGTTAGTTTAAAAAGAAAAATTAAAACAAAATGGTTTCTACTAGCAAATATTTTAATAGCAATCGTTGTAATTGGTCTTGCAAATATTGACAGTATAATATCACTGTTTGGTGGAGAATTTACAGAAAAAAATAAAGTATATGTTTTAGATAATGCAAATTCATATGAAATATTAAAAACACAAATATCCCAAGCAGAAACATCTCTTGGTGAAAATTCAACATATGAACTTGTCCTATCAGATGAATCAATAGATAATTTAAAAGAAAAATTAGACAAAGATGAAAAAGAAAAAAACAATATAATATTAAAAATAGATTCATCAGAACAAAATACAATTGATGTAACTATGATAACAAAAGAATATATGGATTTAATAGATAGTCAAGTAATTACAAATGCAATTAATAATACAAAAATAGCACTTGCTATTAAAAATTCCTCCATATCAGAAGGAGAACTTAATAATATATATAAAACAATAGAAATTAATAGACAATGGTTAGATGAAAAGAAAAATAGTACAGATGAAAATATGTCTATAATAATGACTACTGTATTCCCAATAGTTATTTTGCCATTCTTCTTATTAACAATATTCTTAGTACAAATGATTGGTGCTGAGGTAAATGATGAAAAAACAACAAGAGGCATGGAAATTATAATATCAAATGTTTCACCAACAACACATTTCTTTTCAAAAGTTATAGCTGGAAATTTATTTGTTTTAATTCAAGGTTCATTATTATTAATATATGGAGCACTTGCACTTTTTATAAGAAATAAGATTGGTGGTTCAAGTATAACAAGTGGAATAGGTAATGAAGTAACAAATATAATAACAAATTTGATAGGTTCAAATGTTATTTCAAAATTAATATATATTATTCCATTAACACTTGTACTTATGCTTATAACATTTGTAGCGTATTCTCTATTAGCCGGAATATTAGCTTCAATGACAACCAATATAGAAGATTTTCAACAATTGCAAACTCCTATAATAATAATTTCATTAGTAGGATATTGCCTTGCAATGATGTCTGGAGTATTTGAAGGAGCATTATTTATAAAAGTTTTATCTTTTGTTCCACTTATATCTGCAATTCTTTCACCATCATTATTAATGTTAGGCCAAATAGGAATAATAGAAGTGATTATATCAATTTTACTAACTCTTGGTTTTATATTTTTACTAATAAAATATGGTTTAAAAATATATAAAGTTGGAATATTAAATTATTCCTCAAAGAATTTATGGAAAAAAATGTTTAAAGCAATCAAAAATTAGAGTAGGTGATAAATTATGTTTGAACTTGATGATTTATATGTAGCAGATTTATTTATACATGATGATAATTATAATAATGATATGATAAATGTAGGTTTCTATGAAAAAGATAAAAGAAAAAAATCTTACAAACATTTATTTTCATTATTTAAAAAAGTTGGAAACTCATATATATGTCTAGAAAATGGAAATAGTTATACAGAGTGTGGTTATAGTTATGTGAAGGATATAACACCATTTAAATATTTTATTTCGTTTAAAGATTATAGCATCATAAAATATGGAGATATAAATGATATATTAAATTTATTTAAATTAATCTTTAGTTCAAATGAAGTACCTATGTTAGATCCAAGCACTATGCATTTTAAACTATATGATGCGTACTTTTGTAACGTAATTACTACAAAAATAACAGTAATAGATAAATTTGTTAATTATAATACTGCATCAACACAAATAAATAAAAGGTCATACTGTTATGCGAATACCTTAAGCCAATTAGATGATAATGCATTGCTATCTCGTTCATACAAAATAGATTCATATTACATCGTGCCATGTGTTAAATTAAAAACAGGTCTATTAAATATATATAATAATGCTTTTTATCCTACAACTTTAAAAACATATTACACACCAAGTATAATATGTTCGTTTGATAAGTTTAGTTTTTCAAATAGACGAAATGACTTAAATGAAATTAATGAATTATATAAAAAAAACTATTTGAAAGTTTTGAAAAAATAAATAATGTAAATTTGATATGAATCTCGTTTCTTGAACATAAGAAGCGAGTTTTTTATATTATAAAACTAACTTATGTTTATATAATGATGGAAATAATTTTTTTCTTGACATAAAAATCATAAAAACATATAATATTAATATATGAACAACTATTCATATAATGGAGGTTAATATGAAGTTACTTGATGAAGATAAAATAATAGATTTGGCTGAATTATATAAAATATTTGGTGATTCAACTAGAATAAAAATAATAAATATTCTTATAGATAATGAACTATGTGTAAATCAAATATCAGAAAAAACAAATGTAAGTCAGTCAGCAATTTCTCATCAATTAAGAATTTTAAAAAGTTCAAAATTGGTTAAATATAGAAAAGAAGGAAACTCAATTTTTTATTCACTAGCTGATGATCATGTAGAAAAAATATTTAAGATAGGATGTGAACATATAAATGAGATATAAATATAAATTGAATAATTTAGATTGCGCAAATTGTGCAAATAAAATAGAAGCAAAATTAAATAAAGATCCTAGAATAGAAAAAGCAACAGTTAACTTTTCAAATCTTATACTTACAGTAGAAACGTCTATAGAAAAAGATGTGAAAAAAACAGTTTCATCTATTGTAAAATCATTAGAACCTAATATAAAAGTATTAGAACTAGCTGAAACAGAAAAAAAGAACAAAGTAATTTTTGATGTAATAAGATTAATAATTGGAACAATACTATCTATCCTTGGAATGCTTGTTTTTAAAAATGAAATTTCAAAAATCTTTATAATTTTAGGATATTTTATATTATTATTTAGAACAATTTCAAATTCCATTAAATTACTATATAAATCAAAAACAATAAACGAAAATTTCTTAGTAACAATATCATGTATAGGGGCATATTTTACAAATAATGTACATGAAGGATTAATGGTTATATTATTATATGAAATAGGTAAAATACTTGAAGAAATCGCCGTTAATAATTCAAGAAAATCAATTGGAAATTTGATGGATATAAAACCAGAATATGCAAATCTAAAAAATGGAAATGATGTATTAAAAGTAAATCCTGAAGAAGTAAAAATTGGTGATATTATAGTAATAAAACAAGGAGAAAAAATCGCACTTGATGGAATAGTTATTAAGGGAGAGGCAAAATTAAATACTGCAGCTCTTACAGGAGAAAGCAAATTAAGAAGTGTTAAAGAAAATGATAATGTTTTATCAGGCTCAATAAATATTAAAGGCTTATTAGAAATTAAAGTTACAAATACATACGATAATAGTACAGTATCAAGAATACTTGATTTAGTAGAAAAAGCAACAGATAGAAAAGCTAAAACAGAATCATTTGTATCAACTTTTTCGAAAATTTATACCCCAACGATTTTAATACTAGCTATTATTACATCAATTGTGTTAATATTTATATTTAAATTTAATATATTAGATGCCATATATAGATCATTAATATTTTTAGTAGTTTCATGTCCTTGTGCAATAGCTATTTCAGTACCACTTAGTTATTTTTCAGGCATTGGAAAAGCTTCAAAGGAGGGAATACTAATAAAAGGTAGTGATTACTTAGATGCATTATCAAAGATAAATACAATAATATTCGATAAGACAGGAACAATAACAACAGGTGAATTTAGTAATTATGAACTTGAAATAATAGATAAAAATTATACTAAAAAACAAATAATAGAATTTTATGTCAAAGGTGAAAAATTATCAAACCATCCAATAGCTAAATCAATAATTAAAATATTTGATATAAAAACTAATAATAATTATGTAAAAGATTTTGAAGAAGTTTCAGGTAAAGGAATAATGTATAAACTTAATAATGATGATATAAAAATAGGGTCTTCTTCTTTTTGTGGAGAAAATAAAAAAGATAATTACATATATTTATCATTAAATAATAAAATAATAGCTAGATTACAATTGTTAGATGGAATAAAAAAAGATGCTAAAAAAACAATAGAACAATTAGATAAAATGAAAATAAATACAAAAATGTTTACAGGCGATAATAAGGAAATTGCAACTATAATTTCTAAAAAAGTTGGAATTAATGATGTTTATTATGAACTTTTACCAGATGATAAATATAATTTATTGCAAGAAAATATAAAAACAGGAAAAACAGTTGCATTTGTTGGAGATGGTATAAATGATGCACCATCACTTGCATTATCCAATATTGGTATATCAATGGGTGGTATTGGAAGTGCTTCCGCAATAGAGGCCTCAGATGTTGTTATTATGACAGACGAACTTTCAAAAATAGTTGATGGAATAAAAATATCTAAAAAAACTAATAAAATAATCAAACAAAATTTAATTTTTGCTATTTCTGTAAAAGTAATAGTATTAATATTAAGTACAATTGGAATTGCAACAATGTGGCAAGCAGTATTTGCAGATACTGGAGTAACTTTACTTACAATTTTAAATACGACGAGAATATTAAAAAAATAAATTTTTCTCTTTCTTAGTAAAATTTTTAAAACTAGTTCATATATTTAACTATAGAAAGAGAGGAATCAATTATCATGGAAACACTTAAAGTTTCAACTAAATCAAATCCAAATTCAGTTGCTGGAGCACTTGCAAACGTATTTCGTGAAAAAGGGACTGTAGAAATTCAGGCTATAGGAGCGGGAGCACTTAATCAAGCTATTAAAGCAATTGCTATTGCTAGAGGTCGGGTTACTCCTCAAACTCAGTACTAGAAATAATTAGAAGAGGACAGGTCGCATTAGGCGAGAAACCCTATATATTAAGGTACTTTGCGAGATTCTATATCTAAAATATTTTAAAAATGAGCTAAGCATATAAACACCATTTTTGGTGTTTTTCTTTTGGAGTTGGTTTTCTTAATATAACAATTCAAGCATTAGGAGTTGCACGCATAAGGTTAATAGGAGTGACGAGCTAAAATATATTAATTTTAAATATTGAGAAAATATGATTAAAATTTATGTTATAATGTCATAGGGAGGAATCAATATGAAGATACCAGTACAAGCACTAATTATAAAAAAAATGTATGATAATTCATATGATGATTTAAGAAAAAAATATGGATTAACTATGAATGAAATTATGTTATTACTTTACTTAGACAAACATCAAATGAAAAATACAGCAAAAGAAATAGTTGATGATTTAATGACAACAAAATCACATATATCTAAATCAATTGATTCGTTAACAAAAGATAATATTATAATTAGGATACAAGATGAATATGATAGAAAAGTAATAAGATTATTTATAAACAAAAATGCTGATTATATATTAAATGATTTAAGGCAAAGAGAAAAATTGATTACTGATTCCTTAACAAAAGGAATATCTAAAGAGAATATCAAAATTTTTGAAAGTGTTTTAGAACAGATGCAAAAAAATTGTCTAAAATTATTAATAGAAGAGGAAATTTCAAAAAGTTAGCACTCAACTATTGACATTGCTAATTTATTGTGGTATAAATTAATTGTACTTAAAAAAATAGGTCTTGAAAAAAGACTATAATTTTTAAGTGATAGTTCAAAATTGAACAAATAAATAAGAACATTAACATGTTCTTAAAAAATGATTATTAGTTCAAAATTGAACAAAAAAAGAAAGAAGGAATTATAGTGATTAAACCATTAGGTGAAAGAGTTGTAGTACGAAGAGAAAAAGAAGAAACAAAAACTGCAACTGGAATTATTTTAGGTGAGACTAACAAAGAAAAATCAAGAATAGCAACAGTAGTTGCACTTGGAACTGGAAGAATTTTAGATAATGGGAAGACAGTTCCGTTTGATGTAAAAGTTGGAGACAAAGTATTTTTAAGCAGTTATGCTGGGGATAATGAAGTAACATATGAAGGCGAAGATTTGACAATAATAGATCAAAACCAAATTTTAGCAGTAATTGAATAGGAGAGTGAAAAATATGGCTAAAGAAATTAAATTTGGAGAAGATGCAAGAAGTTCATTATTAAATGGTATCAATAAATTAGCAGATACTGTTAAAGTTACGTTAGGACCTAAAGGAAGAAACGTTGTATTGGATAGAGGCGGAACACCGTTAATTACAAATGATGGTGTTACGATTGCAAAAGAAATTACATTGGATGATAAATTTGAAAATATGGGAGCAAGTTTAGTTAAACAAGTTTCCATAAAAACAAATGATGTAGCCGGAGATGGAACAACAACTGCAACAGTACTTGCTCAATCTATGGTAAAAGAAGGAGTTAAAAATATTGCAGCTGGAGCTGATCCAATGGCTATTAAAAGAGGAATGGATAAGACATTAGAGTCATCTATAAAAGAAATTAAAAAGATTAGTTCAAAAGTCGAAGGGAAAGAAGATATTGCAAGAGTTGCGTCAATTTCAGCTAATAATAATGAAATTGGGGAATTAATTGCAGATGCAATGGAAAAAGTATCTACTGATGGTGTTATTACCCTTGAAGAATCGAGAACTTCAAATACGGAAATCGAAGTTGTAGAAGGAATGCAATTTAATAAAGGTGTTGTTTCACCATATATGATTAAAGATAAAGAAAAACAAGAAACTATAGTTGATGATCCATATATTTTAATTACAGATAAGAAAATATCAAACTTTAAGGAAATATTACCTATAATAGAACAAACAATGCAAGAAAATAAAAAATTATTTATAATTTGTGATGACATAGAAGGAGAAGCATTATCTACTATAGTATTAAATAATGTTAGTGGAATATTAGATATAATTGCTGTAAAAGCACCTGAAACTGGTGAATATAGATTAGCATTATTAGACGATATAGCTATACTTACTGGTGCAAAAGTTATTAAGAATGACTTAAAAGAAGAATTAAAAGATATTACTATTGATATGTTAGGTAGAGCTAAACAAATTAAAACAAATAAAGACTCTACAATAATAGTTGATGGACTAGGAAATAAGAAAGAAATAACTGATAGAATAGAAGAAATAAAAAGACAAATTGCATCAGATGCTATTAGTAGTAATTTAAAATTACAATTACAAGAAAGACTTGCTAAACTTGCAGGAGGTGTTGCAGTAATTAAAGTTGGAGCAACAACCGAAGTAGAAATGAAAGAGAAAAAATTAAGAATTGAAGACGCACTAGCAGCAACAAAAGCAGCTGTAGAAGAAGGAATAGTTGCTGGTGGAGGAACTGCTTATGTAGATATAATTCCAAATGTTTCAAAAGTAGTTTCTAAACTTGATGATGCTGAGAAAGTAGGTGGCAATATTGTACTTAAAGCATTAGAGACACCACTTAAACAAATTGCAATAAATGCTGGAGATGAACCTGCTATAATATTTGATAAAGTAGCATCATCTAACGTAGGAATTGGATATAATGCCGCCAATGGAGAATTAGTAGATATGAAAACAAATGGAATTGTAGATCCTGCTAAAGTAACTAGAACAGCGCTTGAAAATGCTGTGTCTGTATCAAAAATGATTTTAACTACAGAAAGTATTGTCACTGATAAAGTAACAGAATAAAGAAAGGATGAATAATTATGTATGTACCAAGTAGATTTAATTTTTTAGATGATTCATTATTGGAAGACTATAGAAAAACTTCTATAATGAATACAGATATTATTGAAAAAGAAAATGGATATGAATTGCAAATTGATTTACCTGGTGTAAAAAAGGAAGATATTAAAATTGAAATGAATAAAAATCTTATTAATATTTCAGTAAGTATTTCTAAATCATCTGATGAAGAAAATAAAAAATATATTAGAAAAGAAAGATTTACCGGAGAAATTAAAAGAAGTTTTAACATAGGTGAAGATATTGATGAAGATAATATAAATGCTTCATTTGAAAATGGTATTTTATATTTGAATCTTCCTAAGAAAGAAGAAAATGATAGTAATAAGAAATTTATTGAAATAAATTAAAATTATTTAAAAAAATAAATGCTAAGGAGAAAAGATTATGGAAATAAAGGTAATTGGAACAAATTCTAGCAATAGATTAAAATTAATAAAGAATATAAAAAAAGCAACTGATAATAAAATAAATATACAATTATTAGAAAAAGATAATAAATATAATATCACAAATACACCAGCACTGATTATAAATGATAAACTAATAAGTCAAGGAAAAGTATTAAATGAAAGAGAAATAAAGAAATTTATTGAGGTATTAGCATAGATAACATGAATTATATATTTATATCTTATGGACTGACATTTATTGCACTTATTATTACATTATTGGCACAAGCATTTGTTTCGGGTTCATATAGTAAGTATTCCAAAATAAAAAATGAGAAAGAATTAACAGGTAAAGAGGTTGCTAGACATATATTGGATAAACATGGATTATTTGATATTGATGTCGTTGAAACAGGAGGTTACTTATCAGATCACTACGATCCAAAAAATAAAGTTATTAGATTATCAAAAAATAATTATAGAGAATCTTCTATAGCAAGTGTTGCTGTTGCTTGCCACGAATGTGGTCATGCCATTCAAGACAAAGAAAAATATTCGTTTTTTAAAATAAGATCTTTATTAGTTCCAGTAGTTAATTTTTCTTCATATGCTGGCTATGTTGCAATGTTACTTGGTTGTTTATTTGGTTCTTTGAATTTAATTTGGATAGGAATTATTGCAGAAATAGTTATCCTTTTATTTCAATTAGTAACTTTACCAGTTGAAATAAACGCCAGCAGAAAAGGTTTAAAAGAACTTGAAAATTCTAACTATTTGACAAATCATGAATTAATAGGAGGAAAAGTAATGCTAAGTGCAGCAGCATCTACATATGTAGCAAGTGTTGCAAGTACTGTTATTGAAATTATAAGATTAATATTTTTATTTGGTAGAAATGATGATTAATACAAATAAAAATAAAAGAAGTAGTCTAATTAAAGATTACTTTTTTTCGTCTATTCTTGTAAAATCTGTTTTATGACTAGGATCATATTTTAGTAAATCAGACGCAGTTATGTTTAATGACTTATCTAATTTGTTAATTCCATTAGCAAGTTTATCTAACATATCTGTAGTTGGTTTTCTTTTACAATTTTCTAATTGATTTATATAAACTAAATTTGAACCGATTTTTTCTGCAAATTTTTCTTGAGATAAATTAAAACATTGTCTGTAATATTTTAAATTTATAGATAAAATTTTTTTACTAGATAAAATCACTATATACTACCTCCAATCTTCACAAACTATTTTATACAAGTGTTAAAGAAATGTCTTTTGTACAAGTGTTTAAGGAAAATGCTTATCAAAATTAAAAAAAGAATGTATTATTAGTATGTTATCTGTCTTTAAATTGTGAGGAGGAAAAAATGTTTTATGATGTAGACAAAAAAGAATTATCAATGATTTTAATAGGATTCAATGTAATTGGATTCATGATATATGGTAATTATTTTTTAGCAAAAGATTTTTGTGAATTAGTTCAAATACCTTTTGATTTAGCATTAGCAATAACTAGTCCTGGATTTGGAATTGATGTTGTTGTAGTATTGACTATAATAGAATGTTCTATTATTTATATGCTTTTTAGTCAAATAAAAAAAATATATTCAAAAAAATGTCAGATTTAGTTGTTTAGAAAAGGCAAAATGGTATATAATATTAATGACAAAAAACAAGGAAGTAGTAAGTAGTATGAAAAATGAAGCAGTACCCGTAGAGATTTCTACAAAAACAAAAAAAATATTAAAAGACAGTTTTGAAATTGTAGTATTAGAAATGAATTCAAATGTTAATAATAATGAAAATTATCATATAAGTGTTGAATGTTTGAATTTAAATAATAATGCAAGATATGAAAATATTGATGGATCATTTTTTAATAATATAAATGATGCTAATGAATATTATGAACAATTAGTTGAAAAATATACTAATATTAGTATAAATGAGTTAGAAAATATATTAGAACACATTAAATAATGTGTTTTTTATTGATTTTTAAAGAAAAAATATTATATTGAGCCACTTTTGAGCCACTTTTGAGCCACTTTTGAGCCACAATATCCTTGAATATCCGCTGTCAAGTGATAAAATGTAGTAAAGTGGACATCTTGACGAAAGAGATAAATGTTCATTTTTAATAAAATGTTGAGTTATAATACATATGTTACAAAATTTTAAATAAAAAAAGATACCCTCTGGTATAATTAAGTTGAACGAAAAAATTATACGAAAGAGTGGTATCAATGAAGATTATAACAGAAGAAATGAGATTTAGGAAGAAATTATGTGAATTTGCTTTAAAAAATGGTGTAACTAATGCTGCTAGAAAATATCACACTAACAGACAATTTGTATATAGACAGTTAGAAAAGTATGATGGAACATTAAGAAGTTTAGCACTAAAATCAAGAAAACCACATTCTCATCCTAATGCACATACTACTGAAGAATTAGAATTAATAAAGAAAATGAAATCTCAATATGGAAAAGATGGATTAGCTGAAGTGTATGTTCAAGCGAAGAAAAGAGGATATACAAGAAGTTATGGTTCAATGATCAAACAAATTAGTAAATTACCTAAAGAAAAAGTAAGATTAAGAAAAGGATATACAAAACATGAAGAAATTCGTGGTGAATATCCTGGTGATAAAGTTCAAGTTGATATAAAATATGTTCCTAAAGAATGTTTAATATTTGATACAATGGATAAAAAGTACTATCAAATAACGGCAATTGATGAGTTTTCAAGAAAAAGAATATTAGAGATAGTTGATGAGAAAAGTGTAACAAATACAAGTAGATTTATGAGAACATTAGAAGAAAAAATGGGATTAAAAATAAATACAATTCAAACTGATAATGGTCCTGAATTTGTAAATAATCAATTAGAAACTAATTTACCAACATTATTTGAATTAACTTTAGAAGAGTTAGGAATGAATCACAGAAGAACTAGACCATATTCTCCATGGCAAAACGGGAAAGTTGAAAGAAGTCATAAAATAGATGGAGAAAGATTTTATAGTAGAAATAAATTTACCTCAGTAGAGGATTTAAAAAAGAAATTAAAGAGATATAATTCAAGATATAATAATATAGCTAAGAAAGTATTGGGATTTAAAAATCCAAATCAAATAGTAGAAGAATATAAACTTAATTTCCTTAATGCTTAAAAGAGTATATAAAAAGGATATTAAATTTATCAAGACTAAAATGAATGGCTTCGTCAGTCTTGACAAACATAATACCTTTTTATGTGTAATAGATAAGCAATAAAGGACTTTTATATTAAAAGTGTAACATAAGATTGATTTCTCTAGATGATGAATTGAAAGAAAAAATAAATTATAAATTAAATAAGATAAATGAATTAATAAAAAATAATCCAGTAGTTGAAATAACATATTTTATACCTGATGTAAAAAAAGATGGTGGTAAATATATTACTGAAAAAGGAAATGTAAAAAGAATAGATTATATAAATAGATTTATAAAATTTACTGATAATAAGAAAATAATTTTAGATGATGTAATTGATATAAAAATTAATGACTAAACATTTTATAAAAAAGATTTCAATTAAATTGTGCTATAATATAACTAACAGAAAAATAGTAATTTGTTGTTTAGAATGGAGTAAAGAAATGATGAAGAAGCATCAAAGGCATTCGTTGGGTATAATGTAGAAATATTAGGTAACAAATTATATCAAGATCAAAGAATATTAATTAATAACAATTAAATATGACATCGTAATATTTGGATATTGCGAACTAATAAGCAGATGAAAAATTAGTCTTTTATGTTGTATAAAAGATAAGAAATAGTATTAGAAAGAAGGAAAAGAAAATGTGTACAGCAGCAACTTATAAAACGAAAGATTTTTATTTTGGAAGAACATTGGATTATGAATTTTCATATGGAGATGAAGTAACAATAACACCAAGAAACTTTGAATTTAAATTTAGAGAAGTAGATGACATTAAGAGTCATTATGCGATAATTGGAATGGCATTTGTTACTGAAGATTATCCATTATATTACGATGCAATAAACGAAAAAGGATTAGCAATAGCAGGATTAAATTTTGTTGGAAATGCTCATTATAAAGAAAAACAGGAAGGAAAAGATAATGTTGCTCAATTTGAACTGATACCATGGATTTTAAGCCAATGTTCAAATGTAAAAGAAGCTAGAAATTTGATTGAAAAAATGAATGTGTTAAATACTCCATTTAGTGATAAATTACCATTAGCTAGCTTACATTGGATTATTTCCGATAGCACACAATCAATAACTGTAGAGTCTGTTATTGATGGAATAAAAATATATGATAATCCAGTAGGGGTATTAACTAATAATCCATCTTTTGATAAGCAAATGTTTGCCTTAAATAATTATATGTATTTATCACCTAAATCTCCAGAGAATAAATTTAGTAAAGAATTAGATCTAAGTTTATATAGTAGAGGAATGGGAGCAATAGGTCTACCAGGTGATTTATCATCGCAATCAAGATTCATAAGAGTAGCGTATACTAAATTAAATTCTTTTTCTAAAGAAGATGAAAAATCAAGTGTTAGTCAATTTTTTCACATTTTAGGTAGCGTTGATCAACAAAGAGGATGTTGTGATTTAGGTGATGATAAATTTGAAATAACAATTTATACATCTTGCTGTAATGTAAATAAGGGAATTTATTATTATACAACATATGATAATCATCAAATAACAGCAGTTGATATGCACAAAGAAAATCTAGATAGTAATGTACTTATTCGTTATCCTTTGATAAAGGAAGAACAGATAAGAACTCAAAATTAATGTTTATTTATAAAGCAGATAAAAGTATTACATATAAAAATGAATTAGTATGAGGAGAAAAAATATGTGGATGGCAGTAAAAAGAGGAATTGTTGTAGCTATAGGTTTATTAATACAAATCCTATTAACATTATTTATATATTTAAAATTTGGAGAATTTATAAGTATTATTCAAGTAGTTTATGGTTTACTTAGTATTATAATTGTTTTAATGATTATCAAGTATAGTAAAAGATTAAGTAGCGATTTAATATGGATATTACTGATTATGCTTTTTCCATTAATTGGAACACTTCTATATATCATACTTAGTAATAATATGAAAAGAAGTAAAGTTTTAAAGAGTATTAATGAAAATATAGAAAACGGTCAAAAATACTTAATACAAGATGAATTTATAAAAAAAGAAATAGATACTAAAAATTTAGGACAATTAAAATATATAAGTGAATTTTCAGGATTTCCTGTAACGAAAAACAATGAGATAAACTATTATTCTCTTGGGGATGACGTTTATCCTGTTATGTTAGAAGAACTAAAAAAAGCCAAAAAATTTATTTTTATAGAATATTTCATTATTAATAATGGTACTATGTGGCAAGGAATTTTAGATATATTAAAAGAAAAAGCAAATTCAGGACTAGATGTAAGAGTATTATATGATGATATGGGTTCTTTTGCTATGCTACCTAGTAATTATCCAAAATTACTGGAAAAATATGGAATAAAATGTATGCAATTTAATAAATTATCGCCATTTGCAGGTATTATTATGAATAATAGAGATCATCGAAAAATAATGATAATTGATGGACATACTGCTTTTTCTGGTGGAATTAATATTTCAGATGAATATATAAATCTAAATAGTAAATTAGGAGTATGGAAAGATAATGGAATTAGGATAAAAGGTGAAGCTGTTTGGAATTTTACTGTTATGTTTCTAGAAATGTGGAATTCATTTAAAAAAGAAGATAATGATTATAATAAATACAAATATAATTTTAAAGAAAAGTATAAGGAAAATGGTTTCGTTGTACCTTATGGGGAAAGTCCATTAGATGATGTTATAACCGGGGAAGATATTTATCTAAATATTATTGGTCAAGCGAAAAAGTATGTTTATATTTATACACCTTATTTAATTATTGATACAGATATGATAAATAGTTTAATCTTAGCTGCAAGAAGAGGAGTAGATGTTAGAATTATTGTTCCTGGAATACCCGATAAAAAAATTGTATATGATTTAACCTCTTCTTATTTTTATACATTAATTAAAGGTGGAGTAAAAATATATACTTATACGAATGGTTTTGTACATAGCAAAGTATTTTTATCCGATGATGAAATAGCAACTGTAGGGACAATAAACTTAGATTATAGAAGTTTATATTTACATTTTGAGTGTGGTATTTATATGAAGGATACAAATGTAATAAAAGATATCAAAAAAGATTTTGAGGATTCCTTTAAAGAATCACATAAAGTAGAGGAAAAAGAATCTAAAACTGGTTTATTTAAAGGATTATGGCAAGCTATTTTAAGATTATTTGCTCCAATGATGTAAACGATATAATAAAATTAGATAAATAAAAATTATAACTTGTTGAGCAAGTCATTAAAATGATTTGCTTTTTTTCATGATATAATATATAGTGTAAACAAAGTAAAAAATAGTAATTTGAAATGGAGATTTATATGAAAAAGAATATTTTATATTTTATAGCAGTAGTATTATCATTATTAATAACTTTTGTATTTTTTGAATTAATGAGTTGGTATCATTTTGGAGATATTCCAACAAAAGTTGTTTTAGTTAGATTAATCGCTTTTTTTCTTGTTGTTGCAGGATTGTTAATTTCAATTGTTGCGTTTATAAATAAAAAGAAAATTAAATAATAAATTACAATTTATCGAATTGATCAACAAAAAGTTGGTCTTTTTTTATTGGTTAAAAAAGGAGATGATATTTTGAACTTAGAAAATAAAAATAAAATCTATAATGAAGCAGAAAATACAGTAATAGTAGAAGATTATGATGACTTTGAAGAAAAAATAGTGCCTTCAGAAAAGTTGGGGAGAGGTTGGTATTGGCATAAATATAATGATGGTTCTGGTTATTTAGAATCACCAGATGGAAAAGAATATATGTCTTATGATTTAGATACAAATGAATACAAGGAAACAAATGATTCTCAATATGAATTTTTTCCATTAAGTTATTATTATGCTGATGGAATAAATCCAAGTGAATTTAAACCATTTGAATATATGGAAAATGAAATGATAGAAGTAATTTTACCTAAAGAAAAAAAAGATGAAGAGTTTTGTTTATAAAAGGAGGAAAATTAATGGGATATAGATCTGATGTTAGAATTATGATTTCAAAAAAAGGTTATAATGAATTAAAAAAATATACAGATAATTATTTATTTGAAAAGAATTGGGGATATGGGAACTTATTAAACAATTTTGATATAAGAGCTGTTAATAGTGATTCAGTATATTTAGGATGGAATGATATAAAATGGTATGATTATGAAGATGTTAATGCAATTGTTTATGGATTAAAATATTTAGAAGAAAATGATTATTCATATAGATTTGCACGTTTAGGCGAAGATTATGATGACTATGAAGAAAAATATTATGATAGCGATTCTGAAAAAGAAAATCATTTAGAATTTCCATCTGTTTTAAGAGAATTTGAAGATGAATATATAATGGATTTAATGAAAGTAAACGATAATTTGGAGAAATAATATGATGTATTCTGATGAATTAAATATTTATGAAAGAAATATTTCAGATTCCTATGGAGAATGTATAACAAATTATGATAGTGGATTTATATGTGATGTATTTTCGGACATTGCTGATTCAAATGTTGATATTTATTTTTCTGATTTATTTGATTGGGCTAAAAATAATACATGGTATATAGATGAAGTACAAAAAGAATATGGTGTATGTGGTGGAATAGTACAACAAATTAAAATAGCACAAGGTAATTATAATGAAGAAAAATTATATGAAGTACAAGATGACATTTTAAAATATTATGCATATAACTATTTAAGAAATAATGAAATTGATTTAAGTGAGGAAAAACTATTAGATTTAGAAAATTACATTGAACATTTAAGTTGTAATGATAGATTAGATTCAATAAATGATTATTGTAGAGATTTAATAAAAGAAGAAATTGAAATGTAGGAGATTATTATGCCAATAACTTATATAATTATATTAATAATAATAGCAATATTTCTATTATTTTTTTTGTATATAGAACCAATGTTAGCTAAAAATAAAATTAAAAATAATAACGAACATGGTAGTGCAAGATTTGCTAATTTTAAAGAAATAAGAAGAGATTTTAAAAAGGAATCAATATCAAATATTAATAAAGCAGGTTTTCCAATATGGTATAGTAAAGATTATAAAACAATATGGTTTGATAGAGAAACACCTCATTATGTTTATCTTGGTTCTACTGGCTCAGGAAAATCTGTAACTGCAGTTATACCAACTTGTTCTTTTATTGCAAATGCAAAAGAAGAAAGAAGTGTTTTTATAACGGATCCAAAGGGCGAAATATTTAATAAAACAAGTAAAATGTTTAAAGATAAAGGTTATAAAATTATAACGATTGATTTTAGACATCCAGAATTATCTAATAAATTTAATATATTACAACCGATAATAAATGAATATAAACAATATATAAAATATGATAATGATAAGACAAATTTAGAAAAGAAAATAGATGAATTAAATAACTTAAATACTGAGTTAAAAAATAAAATTAATATACCTAGAACAAGAAAAACAAAAAAAGAATCATATAATAATGAAATTGAAAAAAATAATAATTTAATTGATGAATATAAAAATAAAATGTTTAATTTAAATAATTTAGCCTTATCGCATTATGCTGAAACAAATAGATTAATTACTTCATTATCACAAATGATAACTCAGGAAAAAGTTCAACAAAAAGATCCATTTTGGAATAATTCTGCAAGACAATTATTAGAAGGATTAATCGGTTTCTTTTTAGAAGAATTTAAATTAGGAAATATAAAAGAAGAACAGATTACAATGACTAGTATAAGAAAATTTCAAAATAGTTCAATGGGTGATGAAAATTCGAAAAAATTTAAAAGTTATATTGAAACTAAACCATATGGAACAAAATCTAAAGATAGTTTAACATCAATACTAAGTGCTTCAGAAAATACTTTAAAATCTATTACTGCAGTTTTTGGAGAGAAAATGGCATTATTCGATGACATAAATGTTGCTAATGTTACAAGTGAAAGTAATTTTGAATTTGATTGCTTAGGAAAAGAAAAAACAGCATTATATGTAATAGTTCCTGATGAAGATAAAACTTATTTTACTTTAGTAACAATAATCGTAGGTTTGCTATACAAAGAATTAGTAAAACTTGCTAATTCAAGAAAAGAAAAAAGATTAAAAGTACAAATTGATTGGTTGTTGGATGAATTTGCAAACTGTCCACCACTTGCTGATATAGAAGCAATGGTATCAGTTGCTAGATCAAGAGGTATGAGATTTCAATTTTTTATTCAATCTTTTGCTCAATTAGATAATGTATATGGAAAAGATGTAGCACAAATTATTTTAGATAACTGTGGCTTGGTATATCTAAAAACAAATACTCAAGAAACAGCTGAAGCAATTTCAAAAAGATTAGGTAAAAAAACAATTGAATCAAGTAGTATAAGTCAATCTATTAGTTTAATGGATTATAATGGAAATAAATCTACTTCATTAATGGCTAGAGATTTGTTAACACCAGATGAAGTTAAACAACTTCATTATAAAACAATTATTTTTCCTATTACAGGATATCCTATATTTAGAGATACTGTAATGTATAATAAATTTAGTTGTTATAAAGATGGAGAAATTGAAAGGGAAAAACATAATCTAAAAGATTTAACCAATACTTATTTTACTGTGGAAGATATAAAATATGAATATAAAACTAGTAGAGGAAGAATGAGAGATAGAAACAGACAAAATGAAGAAAATGAAGAATTTTTTAAAGAATTAGCTGAAATGCAAAAAATAAAATTTGAATCATTTATTAAAATATTAGATGAATTATTTCCTAAAAATGTTTATGAACTAGAATATAAAAGTATAAATAATCAATTATATATTGAAATCAAATTTACTGAAGTTCCTAATGGAAAATTAATGACATTAAAAGGGAAAATACCTAAAGATAAATATGTTGTATATTTAGATTTACAAAATAAGAAATTAGAAGTTCATTCTAAAATGTTATAAGAGGTTATCCATAAAATTTGGATAACCTTAATTTTTTTATGTAATAAATTTAGTATCAAATAAATAGAATTAAAAGGGAGGAAAACATGACTGGAATTAAAGAAAGTGAATTTATAACAAGAATTCAATTAGGAATAATTAAAGAACTATATAAAAATAAAAAAATATCAGACGCAGAGTACAGTTATGTATTTAATAAATATAATAAAAAATTAGAATCTTTTAATAAAACAAAAATGGATGAAGCAATAGGAATAGATATAATGATATAAGAATAGGGGTAAGATATGAAAAATAATTTAATGATTTTGAAATTTAGCAAATTTGTGCTACCATCTTATTAGGAGGTATATTGTATGGAAATTTTAACCATGAGAAATATGCTTAGCTCAGGTAGAAGTATTTACGATATGCCCCTAAAAGTAACTTATTATGCAAGAGTTTCGACAGAAAGAGAGGAACAATTAAATTCTTTAGATAGTCAAGTTATGTATTTTGAAAATCTTATTAAAGAACAAACTAATTGGACATATATACCAGGATATGTTGATGAAGGTATATCTGGTGCGTCTGTTAATAAAAGAGATAGTTTTTTAAGGATGATTAGAGATGCAAAATTTGGAAAATTTGATTTAATCTTGACTAAAGAAGTATCGAGATTTGCAAGAAACACATTAGATAGTATTCAATATACTAGAGATTTACTTAACTATGGAGTTTGTGTTTATTTCTTAAGCGATAACATTAATACATGTGATCCAGATGCCGAATTAAGACTTACAATTATGTCTAGTTTAGCACAAGAAGAAATAAGAAAATTATCTGATAGAGTTAGATTTGGTTATCAAAGAAGTATAGAAAAAGGTGTTGTTGCAGGAAGTAATAATATCTTAGGATATAAGAAAGATAATGGAAAACTTGTTATTGATGAAGAGCAAGCTGAAATAGTTAGAAAAATATTTGAATTATATGTTTATGAGGGTGTAGGAACAACAAAATTAAGTTTTGATTTGTATAATAAATATGGATATACAAATGCAAAAGGTAAACCTATACATCCTGCTAATATAAGAGATATTATAAGAAATCCAAAATATAAAGGATACTATTGTGCTAATAAAGGTGTTACATTAGATTTTAGAACTAAAAAAAGAAAAGTATTAAAATCTGATAATTGGGTAATGTATGAGGATCACGAGAATGTACCACCAATAGTTAGCGAAGAATTATGGGATGAAGCAAACAGAATATTAAAATCAAGAGGACAAAAACATTCTAATCCAGATAAATCAGTCTATGTTCAAAGATTTCCACTAACAAAAAAATTAGTATGCTTTCATGATAATTGTACATATACAAGAGGAAATTGGAAAACAAAAGAAGGAAAAAGGCAATTTTGGGGTTGTACTTGCTATAGAGAAACAGGAAAACCAAAATCTGAGTGTTGCAATTCTCAATTATTGTATGAAGAAGAACTTGCAAAAGCTTTTAAACCAATAATAAGAGATTTAGTAAAAAATAAACAATTATTATTTGATGATATTTCAAAGTCATTAAGTGAAGCTAAAGGAAAAACAGATTATTCAAATGATAAGAAAAAAATTTTAAATCAAATTAAAGACATTGAAAAACAAAAAGATAATTTATTTAATATGCGAAGTAGAGATGAAATTAGTGCAGAAGAATTTGCTGATTATAGAAACAAATATAACAGCAAAATCGAAGGACTAAAAAATGCATATGACGAAATTACAAAAAGGGAAATAGTTGTTAGTAATTCAAGTAATTCTTCGGAAGAATTATTTAATAAACTAAATAAAATAATCGAAATTAATGACGATTCAGTTTTATCTTTAGTATCTACTATATTTGAAAAGATAATTGTTGAAACAGTAGAGGATAGTGCAGGTGCAAAAAAAACTATACTACATTGCCAATTTGACATTGGTGACGAAGATAGGAAAAACCTAGCACTATCCCAATTATTTCCGATTTTGAGGAGTGACGCGAGGTTTTGTCGCACCAAGTGGTAAAAACTTAGTTTGCATTCCTGCATTCACCGATATAGTAATAGAAGGTGAAGAAAGAACTGCTATAAAATTAATTGTAGAAGCTAGATAAGCTTCCTTTTTTTTTATTTTTATGGTATTATAACTAAAGGAGGATATGTATGAAAGACTATGAATTACAATGCATTGATTATGCTTGTCTAAAAACAATGGAAAAGGGTGGTGAATTTTCAACCCCACGACACATTACTACTGCCTTATCAAAGTTATTAAATGAAGGATATACAAAGGGATTTACAAGTAATAGTGGAGCAAGGAATTATATCTCAAATCTTAGCTTTGAACAAATAGAAAAGGAATTGTTAAAAAATATAATTAAAACAAATGAACTAGCCACTAGAAAAGGTTATGCTGGTTTGTTAGGTACACAAAAGAATTTTGATAGTGAAAATTTATCTAATGATGAAGTTAAATTTTTATTAATGAACTTATTAAAAGAAGGACAAATGGAATCTGTAAAATATATATTAAATAAATATCCTAATTTGTATACAAATTTAATTTCTGATTTTGTTTCAACTAGATACTATGATGATGCATATAGAATTGACCAATTAGATAATATACCAAGTTTTTCAAAAGAAAACAGTATGTTATTAGAAAAAATAGATAATTACTATAATCAAGCTCAAATGGAAAATAATCAATTTTATAAATAATTGATTTTTTTTCTTTTAAAGTTTATAATTAATTTGGTGAGTATTATGGATCAAAATTTAAAAAGAAGTATAATGCTAGAACATTATCAAAATCCTAAAAATAAAGGTTTAATAGAAGATGAAACATATTTAAAAATAAATATGAATAATGAAAGTTGCATAGATGAAATTAATTTAATGGTAAAACTAGATGGAGATACTATAAAAGATATTAGATTTGATGGGGAAGCGTGTGCCATATGTACAAGTGCAACATCAGTAATGATAGATACTTTAATTGGAAAAGATATTAAGACTGCTGAAAAGATAATAGAAAATTACTATAATATGATAGAAGAAAAAGAATATGATAAAGAATTATTACAACAAGCAGTTATATATAACGATATAGCAAAGCAACCAAATAGAAAAAAATGTGCATTACTTCCGTGGTGGGGAATTGAAAAAGCAACAAAAAAGTAATTTTTTGTGTTTTTTTTTCTATAATTTAGTATAATGTATCTATGGTGATGTTTAATGAAAAACTTAAATATAGAAAAAATTAAAGAAATATCAAAAATAAAAAAAGAACCAAGTTGGATGACAGATTTTAGAATAAATGCATTTAATGCATTTGAAAATTTATCAAACCCAAAATTTGGACCAGAATTAAAAATAGATTTTGATATAATAAATTATTATAAAAAAATGGATGATAAAATTCATAATAATTGGAATGATGTACCTAAAGATATAAAAGATACATTTGATAAAATAGGGTTGCCAGAAGCAGAAAAAAAATACTTATCAGGAGTTCATGCTCAATATGAGAGTGAAGGTATATATAGTAATATGCTAAAAGAACTAGAAGAAAAAAATATTATATTTTGTGATACAGATACAGCATTAAAAAAATATCCTCATTTATTTAAAGAGTATTTTAATAACTTAGTTAAATATGATGAAAATAAATATACAGCCCTTAATTCAGCAGTATGGAGTGGAGGAACTTTTATATATGTCCCACCTCATACTAAAATAGATAGACCCCTACAAAGTTATTTTAGAATTAATTCAAAAAATATGGGACAATTTGAAAGAACAATTATAATAGTAGATGAATATAGTAGCTTACATTATATGGAAGGTTGTACAGCACCAACATATACGTCTGATTCTTTGCATGCAGCAGTAGTTGAAATATATGTAAAAAAAGGAGCAAAATGTAGATATACAACAATTCAAAACTGGTCAAATGATGTTTATAATTTAGTAACAAAAAGAGCAATTGTAGAAGAGGATGGCTTGATGGAATGGATAGATGGAAATATTGGATCAAAAATCAATATGAAATATCCATCTTGTATTTTGATAGGAAATAGAGCAAAAGGAAATTGTATTTCGATTGCAGTTGCTACAAAAGGTCAAATTCAAGATGCAGGTGCTAAAATGATACATTTAGCGCCCAACACAACAAGCAATATCATTTCAAAATCAATAGCTGCAAATGGTGGAGATGCAACATATAGAGGAACTGTTAAAATAGATAAAAAAGCTATAAATTCAAAAAGTATAGTTAAATGTGATACAATAATTATTGATGATGAGTCTAGAAGTGATACAATTCCTATAAATCGAGTTGATAATGATAGTTCAAATATAGAACACGAAGCAACAGTATCTAAAATAAGTAAAGAAAAACTTTTCTATATAATGAGTAGGGGAATCGAAGAAGAAAAAGCAAAAGAATTATTAATAATGGGATTTATAGATGAGTTTAAAGAAGAATTACCTATGGAATATGCCATAGAGTTAAATGCGCTATTAAAAAATTATTTTTAGGAGGAAATATGAAAAAAATATTATTTTTAATTCCAATTATATTAATATCAGGATGTAATTCAAGTACTAAAAAAGAAGACATAATGTTTGAATATGCTAAAACATACTATACCAATCACATGATAATGATTACAGCAGATAATGTTTCAATTACAAAAGAAATGCTTAGTATAGCTTCAGATGAAGATGGTTATGATATGTCAAAATTAGATGGTTGTAGTAACAGTTCAAATGTAGTTTTCACTATAGAAGATAGAGAAATAAAAGATGTTAAATATAATTTAGATTGTAAATAATTTTATTATTTAATTTCTTTGTTTAAATAAATAAGTATAATAATTATTAAAATTTATATATATAATTTTTATATTCTGTTAAAAAATATACAAGATAAAGCAAAAATATGACTTTGCTTTATTTTTTTATTTGAATTATTATTGAGTCATGAAAGGAGGAAATAATGTTAAATCAAACAGTTTTAGTAGGGAGGATTGTTAAAAATCCAGAACTAAAAGAAACAGAGACGGGGAAAAAAGTTACTAATGTTACATTAGCGGTTCCTAGAAGTTTTAAAAATTCAGAGGGACAATATGAAACAGATTTTATTTCTTGTGTACTTTGGAAAGGAATTGCTGAAAATACCGTAGAATACTGTAAGAAAGGAGATTTAGTTGGTATTAAAGGAAGAATACAATCAAGAAATATAGAAATAGATGAAGAAACAAAAAAACAAGTAGTTGAAGTAGTAGCAGAAAAAGTTACATTTTTATCTAGTAGAAATAAAGAAACAGATTAATTTCTGTTTCTTTTATGAATTTTATTATAAAAAAAATATGAATAATTCATATTATTTAACAAAATCATTATAAAAAATATCATCTGGCTTTAAATTAAATACTTTTGCTATTTTGACTGCCATTTCATATGTTAAACGTCTTTTATCGTTTTCAAGTTGCCAATAATAAGTTTTACTTATATTTAAATGATTTGCCATATCTTGATATGAATAATTGCTTTTTTTTCTTAAATTTTTAAGTTCAATCATTTTAACTCCTTTTATCTAAAACCATTATATATTATTTATTTAATAACTTCAAGTGCAAAAATTACTTAGAAGTTAATTTTAAAATATAAACTTTAATACTTGCTATAATTAGTTTACAGTAAATGGAGGTATTAAATGTTATCTGGAAGAAGGTTAAGAGAGTTAAGAAAAAGTAAAGGTTACACTCAAGAATTTTTGGCAACTAAATTAGGAGTTTCAAAAGTTACAGTTTGTGGATATGAAAAAGAAACAAGAACACCATCTCTTAATATATTTTTACAGTTATTAGATATATTTGAGGTAGAACCAAACTATTTATTAGGAAGAGATAACCTTGTAAGTGAAGAAAATACTGATTATAAAATAAAAATGTCAAAAGAAGATATAAAAATAATTAAAGATATAAAAAATAATAAAGTTGTATATAATAAGTTTTTAGATAATTCAGCAGGTGTTATAAACTTTATAGAAAGAAAGTTAAAAAAATAAATGTCGAATAATGATAGTAATATCATTATTTTTTTGATATACTATTATAGTAGGAGTGTGGTAAAATGAAAAAAATAACTAAGATTCTTTGTTTGATTTTATGTATTAGTTTTTTATTTAGTGGTTGTGGAACTAAAGATAATAATCAAGCAAAAGAACAGAAAGAAGAAAAAAAATTGAAGATAGTTGATTTATCTTCTAATACTAGACCATATGCAGTAATGATTAACAATCATCCAAGTGCTAGACAAAATCATGCTGGACTTCAAGATGCATATTTAATATATGAAATGATTGTAGAAGGTGGTATGACAAGATATATGGCAGTATTTAAAGATAAAGATACGGCCAAAATAGGTTCTGTTAGAAGTTCTAGACATTATTTTTTAGATTATGCTATGGAAAATGATGCAATGTATGTACATTGGGGCTGGAGTCCACAAGCACAAAGCGATATAAGTACATATGGAATAAATAATATAAATGGTCTTACATATGAAGGAAAATACTTTTTCAGAGATAAATCACTTAATGTAGCATATGAACATACTGGATTTACAAAAATGGAAATGTTAAAAAAAGCTGCAACAGATTTAAATTATAGAACTACAACTAATCAAGATTTATTATTAAATTATAGTGTAGATGAAATAGATTTAAGTGGTAAAGAAAATGCTTTAGTTGCCAACAATGTTAAAATAGCTTACTCAAGTTCAGTCGTTACAAGCTATGTTTATGATAGTGAAGCTAAAGTATATAAAAGATTTGTAAATGGTAAAGAACATACAGATGCAGTTACAAATAATCAATATACAGCTAAGAATATTATTACTTATCAAATAAAAAATTCAACAATTACAAATGATCCAAAAGGAAGACAAGAATTTGATAATGTAGGTGAGGGAACTGGTTATTACATAACTGATGGATATGCGGTTAAAATAAAATGGAAAAAAACATCAAGATTCGCACAAACAGTTTATATGTATGAAGATGGTACAGAAATAACTGTAAATGATGGAAATACATATATACAAATTCAACCAGAATCACAAAATTTAACAATAAGTGAATAAAAAGTAATTTATGTAATAAAAAAAACATTATAATTTTTTTAATTTTGTGATATACTGTATTAGTATCTGAGGTGAACGATATTGCAAAAAGTACAAAATGATATTGAATACTTAAATTTAATAAATAATATTTTGAATAATGAGGAATTTAATAAAATTAAAAATATAGAACATCATGGAGTAACTCGTTTTGATCATTCATTAAGAGTATCATATTATTCTTATAAAGTTTCTAAGATTTTAAAATTGGATTATAAACAAGTTGCTACAGGTGGTTTATTACATGATTTCTTTTTAAGTGATGAAGATAGAACTAAAAAAGATAGATTTTTATCAGTATTTAATCATCCTAAAAAAGCTGTAAAAAATGCTAGTGAGCATTTTGAAATAACAGATAAGGAAAAAGATATTATTAGATCACACATGTTCCCAATTAATTTGTCAGTACCTAAATATGCTGAGTCATGGGTAGTAAGTATTGTTGATAAAATAGTTGGAACTTATGAATTTTCTAGAAAATTTGGTTATAAGTTAGTTTATGCAACAAATGTGTTAATGGTATTTTTATTGAACAGTATTAAATAATATTAATACTGTTTTTTATTGAATAAAATTTTTCCTAGTGTTATAATTTATATATATGTTTCCGTAGCTCAGTAGGATAGAGCAATCGCCTCCTAAGCGATAGGTCAGCAGTTCGATTCTGCTCGGGAACACCATTATTTTGATATTTTAAGTACTAATACTTATTTAAATGTTTGATTATCATCCTTATTATGATAATCTTTTTTTTACTTAAAATTTTTAATATGTAAATAACGAAAGTTATAATTAATAATATTAAAAACAGAATTTATGTTATAATTAAATTGATAGATAAATAGTAATTTGCTGAATTAGAGGTATCATTATGAATGAAGAAATTAAAAATGATATGCTAGAATTGTAAAAATGGCTTTCTGACCAAGAATAAATTGGAAAAACAGTAAAGATTGAATATACAAATTCTTTTGAAGATGACATAAAATTATGATTTTTAAATATAAGAAAAATATAAAAAAAAAATGCAATTGAAGATGCAAAAAAAAGATTATACACTTATATTGTTTTCTTTATTTGACTAGGCTGGTGGAATATTTATGACATAGAACAAACATTTGAGATTTAGAAATATATGTAAAAAGGAGAGATAAAATTGTATTCTAAAAACGAAGAAGAAATATTTAAAACTTTAAATAGTAATATTTATGGATTAGATAGTAAAGAAACGGAGAAAAGATTAAATGATTATGGACAAAATATTATTCTAAATAAAAGGAAAACGCCTTGGATTTTAAGATTTTTAAAACAATTTAATGATACCATGATTATCATATTGTTAGTAGTTGCATTGCTTTTATATTTTTATGGATATTTTTATTCTCACGAATATACTGATACTATAGTAATTCTTTTTGTAGTTTTTATAAATGCTATTGTTGGATTTATACAAGAAGAAAAAGCTGCTTTAATATTAAGAGATTTAAAAAAATATGAAACTAGTACTTGTAAAGTTAAAAGAAATGACAAAATAATAGTAATAAACACCAAAGAATTAGTTCCTGGAGATATAATATATTTAGAATCCGGAGAAACTGTTCCAGCTGATATTAGAATACTTTCATGTGAAAGTTTAAAAGTAGATGAATCAGCACTAACTGGCGAAAGTGTTCCAGTTCAAAAAAGTGCCAATGTTTTAAAAGAAAACTTAATTCTTCAAGAACAAAAAAACATGCTCTTTTTAGGAACAAGCATTACTAATGGAAAATGTATTGGTATAGTTATAAGTACAGGAAAAAATACTGAGATAGGTAAGATCGCATTATCATTAAATGAAATCGATAGAATAGAAACACCATTACAATTAAAGATAAAAGAACTTTCTAAAAAAATTACATTTATAGTATTTATTATTTTAATTTTTATATTTATTTTAGCTTTAATTAATAAATACACGATACTTGAAATTATAATGTTATGTTCATCATTAGCAGTGGCTGCTATTCCAGAAGGATTACCAACTGTAATTACAATAACATTATCTGTTGGAATATCTAATTTAGCAAAAAAGAAAACAGTAGTAAAACAAATGCAAGCTGTGGAAACACTTGGAGCAATAGATATTATTTGTTCTGATAAGACAGGTACTATAACGCAAAATAAAATGACTGTTAAAGAAGAATATATAATAGATGAAAATATGCTTAATTATATATGTGCTCTTTGCAATGATGGCCTTATTTATGAAGATAAATATGTAGGTGATCCTACAGAAACTTGTTTATATGATTATCTATATAATAAAAAAATTGATTCTCTTAAATTGAGAAAGAAATGTGAGAGAATATTAGATATACCTTTTGATAGTGATAGAAAAATGTTTACTACTCTAAATAAGATTGATAATGATGTATATATATTATGCAAAGGTAGTATGGACTCTTTAATTGAAAAAGTAAATCTATCTAAAACTGAAAAACAAGAAGTTTTAGATAAAGTTAAGAGTTTTTCTAAAAATGCTTTAAGGACTTTAGGGTTTGCTTATAAAAAGTTAGATTATATACCAAAAGATATTAAAGAATTAGAAAAAGGGGAAAGTAATTTATCTTTTGCTGGTATTTTAGGAATGATAGATCCACCTAGAGAAAGTGTTAAGAAAAGTGTCATTTTATGTAAAAATGCTGGTATTAGACCAATAATGATTACGGGAGATTCTATAGATACTGCAACTGCTATTGCCAAAGACGTTGGAATTATAAGTAATGATGATGAAGCAATACTTGGAAGTGAACTTGATAAATATAATGATAAGGAACTAAAAAATATCGTTAAACAATATTCTGTGTATGCAAGAGTTAATCCGTATCATAAAGAAAGAATTGTTTTTGCACTTCAAAATAGTGGGAAAATAGTAGCGATGACTGGAGATGGAGTAAATGATGCTCCTGCTATTAAAGATGCTCATGTAGGTGTTGGAATGGGTATTACTGGTACTGATGTTACAAAGTCAGCTTCTGATATAGTATTAATGGATGATTCTTTTTCAACAATAGTTGTCGCTGTTGAAGAAGGAAGAAGAATATATAATAATATTAGAAATAATATAGTATTTTCATTATCAAGTAATTTCGCTGAAATATTTACTATTATAATAGGACTATTTTCTAAAACGACAATTTTATTACCAATTTATATTTTATTTATTGATTTGGTAACTGATTCTATTCCTAGTATATGCCTATCTTTTGAAAAGAGTGAAAATGGCATAATGGATAAAAAACCGAGAGGAATAAATAAACCATTATTTACACCATTTATAAAATCCTGCATCGCATCTTCAGCTATAATTGAAACTATATTTGTAGTTCTTACTTACTTTATTAGTTTAAAAGTGTATGGGCAAGAAACCGCTATGTCTTTAGCACTTCTTTCAATGGTAGTTCAAGAGATAGTTTATTCTATATCTTGTAGAAATTTAAAACAATCTGTTGTTAAACAAGGACTATTTTCTAATAAAGCAATGAACTATGGATTATTATTGATACTTTTAATTGAACTTATAGTATTCATTACACCAGTTAGGAAATTAATAAGCATAACATCAATAGATATTAGTTTAATATTAGTAGTATTTTTAATAAACTTTATGGCAATATTCATTTACGAATTAATTAAGCCACTATTAGTAAAATGGTTTAAGGATTAGAATATATAAAATTGCAAGTATGCATTTGAAGTTATAATTACTATTAGTTTTATGAATAGTAATTTGTAGTTGAAATTTGAGAAAACATTATGCACAATTTTTTAGGGTTAGGTATTGGAATAGGAAGATTTGTTTTAATTCTAGTATGTTTTTATTTCGTAGCAAAATTGACTGTAAAAAAAGGAATTGAAGAATACTATAAAGAAAACAAAAAAAGAAGTAATTCAATTACAATTTGTTAATTTATTAATTATTTATGATATAAGTATACGTAAACATACACTAATTAAAAATTAAGACCAAGGAAATGATAAAAGTGGCAAAAGATTTAATTATAAGAAGTAGCACAAAAGAGTTTATAACATTTAAACTTCAAGAAAAAGATAAATGCATACATATAAGGTATGAAAATGAGTAAATATGAGCCATTATGGAAATATATAAAAGGTAATAACAAAAATGAATATAAACTATCTTATGATGAAATAAAAAGAATTCTTGGATTTAGTATAGATCACTCATTTCTTAATTATAAAAAAGAATTAAAAGAATATGGTTATATAGTTAAAAAGATTTTATTAAAAGATAAAATCGTTGTTGTTGATAAAATGTAGATAAGTAATTTGAAAGTAGGAAATGTTATGAAGGAAATGCTGGATTTTATTGTTTTAATAATTTTATATATTTGCATTTTTTATAAAATTTGGAATAAAAAAGGAAAAGATATATTATTTGTAAATATTCTAATGTATATATATTTATCTTTCGTATTATATTTTACTTTAATGCCAATTATAACATCTTTACCATTTATATTTAATCATACATATATTAAAATGAATTTAGAACCATTTATTGATGTCTTAAATGGTAGAGGTGATTTTATTAGACAGGTAGGGTTAAATGTAATAATGACAATACCTTTTGGATTTTTAATACCGTTAGTAAGAAATAAAAAAACTAAATTATTAAATGTGATATTTTGTACATTTTTATTAAGTTTAGTTATAGAACTTTTGCAACCTTTAATAAATGGTGTTAGGTCATCTGATATAACAGATATAATAACAAACATAATTGGAGGGATTGTTGGATATGTATTATATCTATTATTTAAGCCAATAATAACTAGAATGTTAAATTATATAAAAAAGAGTAGTAAGCTTATAATTAAAAATTAAATCGTATATTTAGAATAAAATTTTAAAAATGATAGTTTTAAGTTTATATTATATAAAATTATTTTTTTAAAAAGTAGCACTTAAATTATTACTGCTATTTTCTTTTAATTACATTATTGTTATAGAGACTAATTTTTATATCAATAATTTTTGATAAAAGTTGTAGATTATTATGATTCTACATTTGTTTGATAAGAAACTTGATCTTTTTGAGTAAAAATTTAAAACACCTTGTCAAAAAAATTACTTTCATGTTATTCTGTATATAGATGAAAGAAATTTCATAAAATATTAAAGGAACACTTAATATTCGCATGTTGAGTGTTGCCAATTTGTTTTGGTCCACCTAAATCATTGCTTAGTTAGGTGGATTTCTTTTATATTAATACTATAAATAGTAAGAATAGTAAAAGGAAGATAATTATTACTAGAGATAGAATTAAAAAATCCTTTGTTCTTTGTACAAGCATTTTCATAAATAAAATGTCATTTCATTACCATACACTACTGGTAGAACCAATAATAGTGTAGGAATTTTAATCTCTATTAATCATAATTTTACTTATTTTATCTTACAACTATAAAGAAACATAGAGTATATTACATATAATTAGAATTTAAATTTGTTAGTTTATTAAAATGAAAATTAAAATAAAAATTAACGATTTTTTTTATTTAAACAAATAATCTTGTAATAAATATTTATTTGTAATAAAATTATAATTGAGGTGTTAATATGGAAAATATATTTGAAAAATATGAATCAAACGTAAGAAGTTATTGTAGAAAATGGCCTGTTGAAATGGTTCATGCGAAAGGTTCTATAATTAAAGATATAAATGGAAATGAATATATAGATTTTTTTGATGGTGCAGGGGCACTTAATTATGGTCATAATCCTGACTATATAAAAGAAAAATTAATTGATTATTTACAGGAAGATGGTATTATACATTCATTAGATATGTACACACTTCCCAAAGAAAAATTTATTAGTTATTTTGAAGAAAAAATTTTAAAACCACGTAATTTAGATTACAAAGTTTTATTTCCAGGACCTACTGGAACAAATTCAATAGAAGTTGCTTTAAAACTTGCAAGGAAGTATACTGGTAGACAAGACATTTGGGCATTTACAGGTGCATTCCATGGGATGACATTAGGTGCTTTGTCTTTAACAACAGAAGCCTCAGCAAGAAATGCAGCAGGCGTTTCACTTAATAATACAGTTCATATTCCTGCTCCATACTCAATGGGTGGAAATTTTGATACTATTAAATATATGAGAGAATTATTAGAGGATGATCACTCTGGTTATTCTTGTCCAGCAGCAATTATAATAGAAACAGTACAACAAGAAGGTGGAATACATGTATTTAGTAAAGAATTTTTAAGAGATTTGAGAACATTTTGTACAGAATATAATATATTACTAATTTGTGATGAAGTACAAATAGGATGCTCAAGAAGTGGAACTTTCTTTTCATTCGAAAGAGCTGATATAGTTCCAGATATAGTTTGTATGTCTAAATCAATTGGTGGATATGGACTACCATTCGCACTTACTTTATTAAAAAGAGAAATAGACGTTTTTAAACCAGGTGAACATAATGGAACATTTAGAGGATGTCAACTTTCTATTGTAGCCGCTAAAGCTGCATTAGAAATGACAGTTGAAAAAGATATTCCAAAAATAGTAAAACAAAAAGAATTGATAGTAAAAGAATACCTAGAAAAAGAAATAAAACCATTATTAAAAGAAAAAATGGAAATAAGAGGAATTGGACTTAGTTGGGGAATAGAATTTAATGATGGTGCTTTAGCTCGCTCAGTTTTAGATAAATGTTTTGAGAAAAAACTTATTATTGAACTTGCTGGTAGAAATGATTCAGTTTTAAAAATAATGCCATCATTACTAATAGAAGAAGATTTACTTATAAAAGGTTTAAATATTATAAAAGAATCTATAATAGAAAAACTAAAATAATGAAGTCATTTAAATTTTATATAGCGTTATGGTGCGCAAAAACAGGAAAATTCATAGCAACAAAAGTATTAAGAAGAAATGGATCGATTTTGCCAGGTAAGATAGCACTTAAAATATGTCCAGACTTTATAGGAAAAATAGAGAAACCTAGAACTATAATTGCAGTGACTGGTACAAATGGAAAAACAACTGTATGCAATATGATAGAAGATGTATTAAGAGATAATGGATATGATTTTATTGATAATAAACTAGGAGCTAATGTAAATGTAGGAGTTGCTACTACATTAATAAATGGTGCAAATTTTCTAGGAAAAACAAAAAAAGATCTAGCAGTATTAGAAATAGATGAAAGAAGCTCAGTTAAAATCTATCCATATTTGACCCCAACATATTTAATTTGTACAAATTTATTTAGAGATTCAATGCTTAGAAATGCACATTCTGAGTTTATTTCAAATATTTTAACAAAATACATTCCAAAGAAAACTAAGCTTATACTAAATGCAGATGACCTTATTTCTTGTAATATTGCTCCAACTAATAAAAGAGTATATTTTGGAATAGATAAATTAACGACAGATGAAAAAGTATGTCATAACATTGTAAATGATATGCCAACATGTCCAAAATGTGATTCAAAACTCCAATATGATTTTGTTAGGTATCATCATATAGGGAGAGCTCATTGTAAAAAATGTGATTTTTCTTCTCCTAAGAAAATAAATTATGAAGTAACAAAAATTGATTTTAAAAAAGATAAATTACATTTAAAAAATAATGAAAAGGAAGAAATATACGATTTAATAACAAATAATATTATAAATATTTATAATATGGTAGCTACAATATCACTTCTTAGAGAGTTTGGATTAACTAATTTACAAATAAATAACTCACTAAAAAAGCAAAAAATAGTGGAATCAAGATATCTAGAAGAAGAATATAAAGAAATAAAAATTATATCACATTTAGCTAAAGGAATGAATCCAATTGCTTGTTCAAGAGTTTTTGAGTACATAAAAAAAGAAAAAGGAAATAAAGCAGTTATATTAATACTTGATGATTTACACGATTCAATTGAAAGTTCAGAAAATATAAGTTGGCATTATGATACGGATTTTGAATTTTTAAATGATGATAGTATAAAACAAATTATTGTTACTGGAGTAAGACATTTAGATACATATGTTAGATTAAGACTTGCTGATATACCAAAAAGAAAAATAGAACACATGAAAGATGAAATAGATGCAACAAAAAAAATAAAGTTAAAAAATATAGATTCAATTTATATTTTATATGATGTTTATACTGTACATTTAAGAGATAAAGTTAAAGATAAACTAAAAGAAATAATAGACAAGGAAGAGGTATAATATGAAAATAGAAATATTATTTCCAGAATTTTGTAATCTATATGGTGATATCAGTAATATTAAATACTTAAAAAAGTGTTTATCAAATCAAAAAGTAAAATATATAGAAACATCTTTTGATATGGAACCGAGTTTTGTAACTCAAGATATAAATTTTATTTATCTTGGTCCAATGACTGAAAATAGACAGGAAAAAGTAATAAAAAAATTAATGCCGTATAAAAAAAGAATAGAGGAATTAATAGAAAAAAATACAGTATTTCTATTTACAGGAAATGCATTAGAAATTCTTGGAAAGTATATTGAAAATGAAGATGGAATAAAAATTGAAGCCTTAGGAATTTTTGATGTGTACGCTAAAAGGGATATGATGCATAGACATAATAGTTTATTTATTGGCGAGTATAATAACATAAAGATAGTTGGATTTAAAAGCCAATTTACAATGATGTATGGGAATAATACAGATAATTATTTTTTAAAAGTAGAAAAGGGTATAGGAATAAATAAAGAATCAAAATTAGAGGGTATAAATAAAAATAACTTTTTTGGAACTTATTTAACAGGACCTATTTTAATATTGAATCCATTATTTACAAAAAAAATATTACAAATATTGGGTGTTGATAAACCAAAATTATATTTAGAAAAAGATTTAAAAGCTGCATATGAAGAACGATTAAGAGATTTTTATAGAGTTCCATATATGAAATAAAGCTTCACTTTATAGTGAAACTTTTTTATTCATAAAAATTATAATAAAAATATTGGAATTAGAGCAATTTTGTGTTATTTTTATAGAAACAAGAGGTGTAATAATATGATTGATCCAAGTATAAAAATAGGATTTATTATTGTAAATCCAGATTGGAAAGAAGAAATTCCATGGAGTAATGGGCATAAGAAAACTGCATTTGAATGGATTAAGAAAAATAACCTTATGGATTTGTATAATAAAGTAAAAGAAGAAAGTGAACCAGGCTTTGATGAGGAAGAATTTTTAATAAATTATATAGGCGCAATTAAACTATATGCACAAAGAGGTCATTTTTATTGTTTACTTCCAAATATGTTAAGCATAGAAAAAACTTATTTAAAACATTATTATAAAAATATGGGATATCAAATAATAGAAAATAGTGTTTTTGATGAAGAGTTTAATCCAAAGGTTAAAAAGTATGAAATACCTTATAATCAGACCATAGTAAAAACAAAAAAAGGATTGTGTTATAATCCTTATAAATTAGGAGATTAGAAAAAAACGAAATATTTTATAATATAATATTGCTAAAAACAAAAAAATATAGTAAAATGTATTTGTTGCGTTGGAGTAGTACTCAAGAGGCTGAAGAGGCGCCCCTGCTAAGGGTGTAGGTCGGGTAACTGACGCGAGGGTTCAAATCCCTCCTGCTCCGCCATTAAGTATATTAACCTTTGATTTTATGTCAAAGGATTTTTTTTACTATTTTTTAGCACTCACATATTGACATTGCTAATAAAAAGTGGTAGAATTAAAAATGTAAGAGATAATAACTCTTACAAGGTATTAAGTTGTATGATGTGCTACCTAAATGGTGTCAACACAAATAAAGAAAGGAAGCTGATATATATGATGATGATACCTAGAAGAAAAGAATTTGATTTATTAGAGGACATGTTTAGAGATCCATTTTTTCACGCCGAAGAAAGTAAAATTATGAAAACAGATATTAAAGAACATGAAAACAATTATTCAATAGTTGTAGATTTACCAGGATACAATAAAGATGATATAAAAGTTGCAGTAGATGATGGATATTTAACTATACATGCAACAATGAGTTCTAAGAACGAAGAAAAAGAAAAAGGAAAATTTGTTCGAAGAGAAAGATATTTTGGTGAATGTTCAAGAAGCTTTTATGTAGGAGATTCAATTACAACAGAAGATATCAAGGCAAGTTTTAAAAATGGTTCATTAACATTAGAAGTTCCAAAGAAAGAAAATAAAAAAGAACTTCCTAATAAAAAATATGTTCAAATTGAAGGATAAAATAGATACCAGGCGTAAGCTTGGTATTTTTTTTGTTATAAAAATAATTATTGTTATTAATATTTATATATAGTAAAATATATATGGTGATTAACATGGAATTAAATGTAAAAGTTGATTCAAGAAAAGTAAAAAAAGGTGATACATTTATTGCTCTTAGAGGCATATCAAGTGATGGTCATGATTATATAGAATCAGCAATTAAAAATGGTGCTTCTAAACTAATCGTTGAAAAAGATAAAAATTATAGTGTTGAATATGAGATAGTATCAGATACGAGAGCATATCTAATAAACTATTTAAAAGAAAATTACAGTAAATATCTAAATGAAATGAAAATAATAGGTATTACTGGAACAAATGGAAAAACAACAAGTGCTTATTTACTTCATAATGCATTAAATCTACTTGGTATTAAAACAGCTTATATAGGAACAATAGGTTTTTATATTAATAAAAAAATAGAAAGTCTAAATAATACAACACCGGATGTTTTAGACTTATTTGAATTATTATTAAAATCATATGAAAATGGTTGTAAATACGTTTGTATGGAAGTAAGTAGTCAAGGATTATCACATAAAAGAGTAGAAGGATTTTTATTTGATTATGTGGTTTTTACAAATTTGACACAAGATCATCTAGATTATCATAAAACAATGGAAAACTATGCTCTAGCAAAACAAGAATTATTTAAAAAACTAAAAAAAGATGGAGTAGCAATCGTAAACTATGACGATAAATATAAAAACTATTATTTATTAAAACAAAATAAAAATATAACATATGGATTTAATGGTGGAGATTATAAAATAGAAAATTATAAAATGAATAATTTAGGAACCACATTAAAATATAAACATAATAATGAAATATATAATATTTCAACAAAATTAATAGGAAAATACAATATATATAATCTACTTATAACACTAGTTATATTAGATTTAATTGGAATAAAACAAGAAGAAATAAAAAAAATATCTTATGAATTAAAAACACCAAGTGGTAGAATGGAAACAATAAGATATAACAATAGTAGTATAGTCATTGATTATGCACATACACCAGACGCTATAGAAAAAATAATAAATACTATGAAAGAAGTAACAAAAGGTAATATATATACAGTATTTGGATGTACAGGTGATAGAGATAGAACAAAAAGACCTATTATGTTAAAACTTGTAACTTCACTAAGTAGATATGCAATAGTAACAAATGACGATCCACATTTTGAGGATCCAATTCAAATAGTAAATGATATGATTAGTGGAGTAGAAGCAAAAAACTATGAAATAATTTTAGATAGAAAACAAGCTATAAGAAAAGGTATAAGCCTATTAAAAGAATATGATACATTATTAATACTTGGAAAAGGACATGAGGAATACATGATAATAAAAGATAAAAAAATTCCATTTAAAGATTCAAGTGCAGTAGAAGAAATACTAAATGAAAACATGGAAATGGTGAAATAATGAATGGTATTCTAGTAATAGATAAACCTAAAAATTGTACAAGTAGAGATGTTGTAAATAAAGTAGGAAAAATATTTAATACAAAAAAAGTAGGACATACAGGTACACTTGATCCAATAGCAACTGGAGTTCTTGTCCTAACACTTGGAGATTATACTAAATTATCAGAAATAATAACATCAGAATATAAAGAGTATATAGCATCAGTAATTCTTGGAATAAAAACAGATACATTAGATATTACAGGTAATATCTTAGAAGAAGAAAAAATAAATATAAAAGATGAAGAAATAAAAAATGCAATTAATAAAATGCAATGTACATACATGCAAGAAGTACCAATTTATTCTGCAGTAAAAATAAATGGAAAAAAATTATATGAATATGCTAGAAATAATCAAAAAGTAGAATTACCTAAAAGGGAAGTTACTATAAAACAAATTGAACTTGTAAGTGATATAAAAAGAGATAACGATAAAATCTATTTTGATATAAAATGTTTAGTAAGTAAAGGAACATATATAAGAAGTTTAATAAATGACTTAGCTAAAATATTAAATACATTTGGAGTAATGGAAAATTTAAGAAGAACCAAACAAGGAAATTTTGATATAAACCAAGCAGTAACATTAGAACAAGTAGAAAAAAAAGATTATAAATTATTACCAATAGATTTATGTCTACCACCATATAAAAGAATAACTGTAGAAAATGAAAACGAAGTAATCAATGGTAAAATGTTTGATAATATATATAATGAACCAATTATATTTGAAAATAAAAATAAAGAACCTATTGCTATTTATAAAATATATGAAAAAGATAATAAAAAAATAAAACCTTGGAAAATGTTAAAAAAATTGAATAATATAAAAAAATAGGTACAATATAATAATGTGAATATAAATTATTCACGCACTGAGAACTCATTATTGAGTTCTTTTTTTTTTTTAATTAATTATATTTATATAGATAGGTGAAAAAATGAAAAAGAAAATACTTGTTATAATACTTATTATATTAAATATATTTTTACTAATTCATGGTAATCGAGAAACTGAAAAATACATAATACAAGACGATTATAAATTTATATTATCCTATCCACTAATAAAAAACAAAAAAATAGATTTAAAAATAAATAACTTTGTAGAAGAAAATAAAAAAATATATAATCAAAATAGTGATAATATAAAATCTATGATAGTAAACTATGAAATACAAGAATATAAAAATATAACTTTTGTAGAACTAAATTCATTTATATATTATGAAGATGATTATGTAGAAAATAATGAAATAATATCTTTTAAAACAGATACAAAAGAAATATTAAAATTAAAAGATATATTTAATACACCATACTATATATCAAAATTAACAACAAAAACGATAAATCAGGATAAACAACAAATAAATGAAGAAAACAATTTTATTTTAAGTAAAAGTGGATTGGTTATAAAATATAATTACTTAAACAAAATAAAAGAATATAAAATCAATTATAATGAAATAGAAACCTATTTAAAAGAAGAATATAAAATGGATGATATAGTAATCCCTGTGTTAACACCTACAAAAAGAGATTTAAATAAATATAAAAATAAAAAGTTAATCGCACTAACATTTGATGATGGACCAAGCAATAATACAAAATATTTTATAAAAGAATTACAAAAAAGAGATGCTTTAGTTACATTTTTTGTTGTTGGAAATAGAGTAAAAAAATATGAAGATGTTTTAAAAGAAGCATATTTAATGGGAAATCAAATTGGAAGTCATACATACAGTCATAAAAATTTACTTTATTTAAATGAAGAAGAAATAACAAAAGAAATAGAAAAAACAAATGAGGCAATTTATAATGTAATTGGTACAAAGCCAACAATTATAAGAGTTCCATATGGAAACATCAATAAAAAAATAAGAAGTATTTCAAATATGAATCATATACTATGGAATGTTGATACATTAGACTGGAAATATAAAAATTCTAATAGAGTATACAAAGAAATAATAAAATATGCAGAAGATGGAAATATAATATTATTACATGATATATTTAAAACCTCAGTAAATGGTGTTTTAAAAGCAATAGATGAATTAAAAAAACAAGGATATGAATTTGTAACCATAGATGAAATGGTATATTTAAAAAATATTAAGCTAGATAAATCAAAAACTTATTTTAATTTTAAATAAACACTTGTCAAAAAAAAATAAATAGTGTATATTATATACGTACTTGCATCTTGGAATTTAGAGTCTCCGACTTTTTTCTAGGATATAAGCGAATATATGAAAGGAGAAATAAATAATGGCTTTAAGTAAAGAAGTAAAATCACAAATTGTTAAAAAATATGCAAAAAGTGAAAATGATACAGGTTCAGCAGAAGTACAAATAGCTATTCTTACAGAAGAAATCAATACTTTAACTGAACATTTAAAAGAACATAAACATGATTTCCATTCACGTCGTGGATTACTTAAAAAAGTAGGACAAAGAAGAAGTTTATTACAATACTTAATCAAAACTGACGTAACAAGATATCGTGAAATCGTAAAAAGTTTAGGTTTAAGAAAATAATGATAATAAGTAGGCACTCTTTTTTGAGTGTCTTTATTTTTGAGGGTGTAAAATGCAATTAGATAATATATTTATAGGAAACTTATATATAAACAAATTAGATAAAAAAATATTCTTAAAAGAAGTACTTATTTATGAAAAAAACGGAAAATTATATGATTTAGAAACAAGAGAACTTTATCATAAAATATCAGAAGAAACAAATAAAACAATAAATGTTATTAGAGGTTTAAGTTAGGAGGAAATATGAAAAAAACATTTGAATTAAATTTTAGAGGAAGAAAAATTATAGTAGAACATGGAGAAGTAGCAAAGCAAGCAAATGGTTCTGTATTAGTTAGATATGGTGATACAGTAATACTATCAACAGTATGTGTATCAAAAACTGCTAATATCTTATCAGACTTTTTTCCACTAATGGTTTTATATAATGAAAAACTATATTCAGTAGGTAAAATACCGGGTGGATTTATAAAAAGAGAAGGTAGGCCAACAGATAACGCAACACTTGCCGCTCGTATGATTGATAGACCAATGCGTCCAATGTTCCCAGAGAACTTTAGAAATGAAGTACAAGTTGTAAATACTGTTTTATCAGTAGAACAAGATAATTCACCAGAACTTACTGCTATGTTTGGTTCATCACTTGCAACTTCTATATCAGAAGTACCATTTGATGGCCCAATAGCTGGTGTTAAAGTAGGACATGTTGATGGCAATTTTATTATAAATCCAACTCCAGAAGAATTAGAAAAATCTGATTTAGATTTAACAGTAGCTGGTACAAAAGAAGCAATTAATATGGTTGAAGCTGGAGCTAAAGAAGTTAGTGAGGAATTAATGCTTGAAGCTTTAATGTTTGGACATGAGGCAATTAAAGAACTTGTAGAATTCCAAGAAACAATAATAAAAGAAATTGGAAAACCTAAAATGGAATATGAAGTTCTAGAAATTACTGATGAACTTAAAACTGAGGTAAGAGCACTTGCAGAAGAAAAATTAAATTCAGCAATGAGAATTAAAGAAAAACTAGAAAAATATGCTGCAATAGATAAAGTAAAAGAAGATATAGTATCAAAATATGAAAATGAAAATTTAGAATTAAAAGATACTGAATTAAAAGAATTAATAACAAAAGTAAAATTAGTTTTAGAAGAAATAGAATATGAAATATTTAGACAAATTGTTGTTAAAGAACATACACGTGCTGATGGAAGAAAAATGGATGAAATAAGACCACTTTCAACAGATATTGATTTGCTTCCAAGAACACATGGTAGTGCACTTTTTACCCGTGGTGAAACACAAGCTTTAGCAGTTACAACACTAGGTGCATTAGGAGAACATCAAATACTTGATGGATTATCTTTAGAAGATGAAAAAAGATTTATGTTACATTATAATTTCCCAGCATTCTCAGTAGGTGAAACAGGAAGATATGGAGCACCAGGTAGAAGAGAAATAGGACATGGAGCACTAGGTGAAAGAGCACTTTCACAAGTAATTCCATCTGAAGATGAATTTCCATATACTATAAGAGTTGTATCAGAAATACTTGAAAGTAATGGTTCATCAAGTCAAGCAACAATATGTGCAGGATGTATGAGTTTAATGGCAGCAGGTGTTCCCATTAAAGCACCAGTTGCAGGAATTGCTATGGGATTAATAACAGCAGGAGATGACTATACAATTTTAACTGATATACAAGGTATGGAAGATCATTTGGGAGATATGGATTTCAAAGTAGGTGGAACTAAAAAAGGAATTTGTTCTCTTCAAATGGATATTAAAATTAAAGGTATAACTAAGCAAATACTAAAAGAAGCTTTGGAACAAGCTAAAAAAGCAAGATTTGAAATATTAGATGTTATGACTGCACAAATTCCAGAACCAAGAAAAGAAGTAAGCAAATATGCACCAAAAACAATGGCGTTTATGATTAATCCAAACCGTATTAAAGAAGTTATTGGTAAAGGTGGAGAAATGATTACAAAAATCATTTGTGAAGCAAGTAATGTAAATGCAGTAACAGATATAAATGCAGTAAAAGTTGATTTAGAAGATGATGGTAGAGTAATTATTTATCATAATGATAAAGAAATAATTGAAAAAACTGCAGAAATGATTAAAGCAGTTGTAAGAGAAGTTGAAGATGGAAAAATATATACTGGAAAAGTTGTTAAAGTTGAAGACTTTGGATGTTTTGTTGAATTATGGCCAGGATGTGAAGGTCTAGTACATGTTTCACATCTTGCAAATGAACGTGTTGAAAAACCTTCTGACATGGTAAAAGTTGGGGATGAAATTGTAGTTAAATCACTAGGATATGATAAAAGAGGAAGACTTAACTTATCTAGAAAAGAAGCCTTAAAATAACCTTTAAACTACTGGTTTTAAACTGGTAGTTTTTTTCTTGAAAAAAAATACTTAATATTATATAATTTTAATAGAAAAATAAGGAGTAGAAAGTATGAAAAAAAGAGGATTTACATTAGTAGAGTTATTAGCAGTAATAGTAATACTTGCAATAATAGCG
>ENA-ORPD01000077-ORPD01000077.1-human-gut-metagenome-genome-assembly--contig:-NODE-77-length-91209-cov-24.500954_pt1 | contig 91209 bp, 83 predicted proteins | sample MGYA00242143_ERZ509076 | MGnify/ENA primary metagenome ERZ509076 (study PRJEB26280, sample SAMEA2338706) | human gut metagenome | biome: human gut; feature: human-associated habitat; material: faeces... | reverse complement strand
GGGAGGATAATTTAGCGTTAGCTAAATTTCAATGCCCGACCGACACTCCGCTAAATCATAATTTGCCAACATAAAAATAAATTTCTATTGACTTTTATTCCAGTCACACTTTCTGTATTTTGCAATATTATGTAGTGTAAACAGAAAGGAGGCAAACGCTTATGTGTAACTTTTTCGGTAATGGCAACAACTGCTGCTCATGGATTATTCTTCTTATAGTTATCCTTGCTTGTTGTGGCGGTAACGAGTCTTCTAACGGTTGTGGCTGCGGCTGCTAAAAATTAAGTATAAAAATAACCCCCTCAATTGCGAGGGGGTTAAATTCTGTTTGTCTATAAAACTATAATGCGATTATGCACTGTATGCAGACCATGAATCGTGGTTATTGTTTCCCTGAACAGGAGAAGTCTGGATTGAAGTAAATCCTGCCTCCGCAATGTTCTTAAGTTCTGCTTTAATGTCGGTATATTTCCAGTCAAAGCAATGGAGAATAACACCGTAATAAAATTACACATACGACAAAATAAGCAAAAACCTCTTATTTGCGTATAAAATACATTTTAACGCTTTTATCATAACAAAAATGTATTAAATTGGCAACCTGATTATTGCACAATAAGCGCAAAATGTTTTTGATTATTTTGCCAAATTAAAGCTGCTTGCACTTTGCTTTTGCTAAAATTTTATATATTTAATCTTAAAATAAGCAAATATTTACGCAAATTATTTGTTTGTTTTGTTGAGCAAGTATTTACAGATTTATAAAAACATTAATTTTATTTTGTCAATATATGTGTATTGAAATTTACCGATTTTGTAGTAAAATATCTTTATAGGATGTGATAATATGAAAATAGGTCTTGTAGTTGAGGGTGGTGCGTCACGCACATTTTACTCCTGCGGCGTAATGGACGAAATGCTGAGAGAAAACATATATGCCGACTATGTAATCGGAACTTCGGCAGGCATTTCAAATGCCGTATCTTATGTTTCAAAGCAGATCGGCAGAAACTATATAATCGGCACAAAGTACTTAAACGACAAAAGATATATGGGCACTAAATATTTGCTAAACCCTAAAAAGCGCTGTTACTTTAACCTTGATTTTATTATGGACGAAATTCCAAATAAACTTGTTCCCTTTGACTACGATACTTTTGCAAAATTTAAAGGTGATGTAATCGCAACTCTTACAAATATAAACACAGGCAAAACCGAGTATGTGCCTGTTTCACGCTATGACAGAAAATTTGAAATACTAAGAGCGACCTGCGCATTACCGCTGCTTTTTCAGCCGATTATAATAAACGGAAACGAATATCTTGACGGTGGAATTACCGACAGCATTCCGTTTAAACACGCTTTTGATGACGGCTGTGACAAATGCATAGTTATACTTACGCAGGCAAGGGATTACCGCAAAAAAGCCGACAAAACGCTCGAATTTTCCGCAAAGCGCTACAGAAAGAAACCTGAATTTGCAAAGGCACTTTTAAACAGACCGCAAATGTATAACAAACAGCTTGAAGATATAAAAATGCTTGAAGAACAGGGACTTGTTTATGTAATTGCGCCAAATCAAAGTCTTGGCATAGGCAGAACTGAAAGCAACCCCGAAATAATAGAAAAAATATACAAACAAGGTGAGTCAGATTTAAGAAAACACCTTGATAAACTTAGAAAATTTATTGAAAATTAAAGGTGTCCATTTATCTGAAATTGCAAAACAATTGTCAGAAGAATGGGCAAACGGAAGAATTAGTATGGAGCAAATATGATACCTATTTATATGATGATTGCAAAGTTTTGAAAAATTTGCTTAACATACAAAATGAAGCTGATTTAAACTTAGCCGATAAATACAAATTTAAAAATTATAAGCCTGTTTTGCACGAATACTTAGAAGATTAACTCTTATCTCTTGACTTTTTTACATTCATTTGGTACAATAGATTATGTTGCAACGGGATGTAGCGCAGCTTGGTTGCGCACGCGTCTGGGGGGCGTGGTGTCGCAAGTTCAAATCTTGTCATCCCGACCATTACACGCTAACCGCTCGGTCAGCGTGTTTTTTCTTACTGTAATCCTTTTTTATAATGAGGTGAATATATATGCAGATTTCAAGCAGATTTACTCTTGCCGTTCATATTCTTACCTGCATAAAAACTTTCGGTGACAGTAACAAGATTACGAGCGAGTTTTTGGCTGCAAGCACCAATGTTAATCCTGTAATTGTCCGTAAAATTCTCGGGCAGTTAAAAAAAGCGGGTATAGTGGAAGTAGCACGGGGTTCGGGCGGTGCTGTGCTTGCAAAACCCGAAGGCGAAATTACTTTTCTTGATATTTACAAGGCTGTTGACTGTGTAGGCAACGGCGAGCTTTTCCATTTTCACGAAAATCCTAACCCGCTCTGCCCCGTTGGACGAAACATTCATGCCGTTCTTGACGACAGGCTCATAAAAGTACAGCAGGCAATGGAAAAAGAACTTGCGTCTGTTACATTAAAAGATGTTTTGGACGATACGCAAAATATAATAAAATCGCAACAATAAAATAATTTGATTAATAATAAGATTTTAAGTATTTTTCTTCTTTTTGAAAATTCTTAAAATCTTTTTTTATTTTTGTCGTTGTAACTATTGACATTACAACAAGCTTGTGATAATATATCGTTGTAATCATTAATGTTACAACAAGCTCAACACATAAATATTTTTACGGAGGTTTTATTATGAAAAAGACAGATTACAAAGAAATCAAATTAGAAAAAGGTACTATCTTTGAATATTCATTCTTCCCGAGTTTATTATCGGCAACTCATAAATGCTGATATTTTCTACATTTTGGGCACATCTATTTCGCCAAATATCGCTATTTTCGCATCGTTTTCAAAACTTTTAGTAGCAAATTAGTTGCAGTATCTGCACCGCTAATTTTCCATCGGCTTGATATAATCTACTTTTTTATTACTTACAATGAATAAATTCCTGTGGCTGTCAGGCTATCTATTACGCCTGCTTCCACAGCTAAAACGAAAGGAGCATTACCATGAGTAATCAACATAAAAATCCAACCATCAGCTTCAGAATTACTGACGCTGAACGTAAACAAATCGAAGCCCGTATTCTTGCCAGCGGAATGATGAAGAAAAATTACTTCGTCTGTTCCTGCATCTACAACCGAATCTGCGTTGTTGGTAAGAAAGAAACCATATATCCTCTGGTGCAAACTGTAAATGCATTGTATCTGCAATTACTTGAAATGCAAAAGGCATTTACCACAACAGTCGATACTTCCGATACGCTGCCTTCTTCGGAAGCCATTAAGGAATTACAGACCGAATACACCAATATGCTTACGGCTATTATCGACCTGCTAGATGGTGCAAAATATTTGTGGGAGGAAGACCGCCATGAACAACAATCTTGACTTCCAATTCGGTATGTACGAACCAGCCACAGACTCCGTTATCATCAATACCGGCGAGAACGCAATTCTTGTTATCCGTTGCAAGGAATGCAATTCCTCCGTTATCTTTGATGATCCGACTGATATTGTATATCTATACCGGCTGGCACAGGAAATCCCTCTGCTGTATGCTAACCTGGCAATGAAAGAAAACGGATTACAGGATTATGTGGATGCTATGAGTGAATTTAATTAATCTCTATACATACACCTTAAAACTATTCCCCAACTTGGGGAATAATTTTAAGCGTTAATTGTATATTCCACAATAACATTGCATATTATTAAACAATATCTATTCATCTTGCATTTCAAAACTATTATCCGTAATTTTTATAATTGTTGTTTCAAAATCCTCTGCGTGTTCTTCGACAAATTTATTATAGAATTCTGTTCTCCTGAAATCAATAAATATAGGCCAATCTCTTATAAGTTCTGCCGAATACGGCTCTGGATAATGTTCATTAAGTGCATTATATACCTCTTCATTTTTATCCTGCAAACACAACTTGGCTATTTTGTAATCTTCTGTTGCAATAGATACATCCAAACTATCCAATTCTTTATCAACTAATTCTTTTTTCCCCTGTTGCTTTATTGTATTTATATAATTGATCCTATACATCGCTTTATCTCTAAAGCAAAATTGTTTGCAACTACTTAAAATAAAATATAATTGTTCTGCTACATCATAATTTTTGTCACACAACAAATCGAATGCAATGTCACTTAACGCTTTATTCCATTTATCATATTTAGAATTGTGAGCTACTTGTATTTCATAAAACAGTGTACCAACAATTTTATATAACATATTAATTGCATTTCTAAGATATACATCATCTGTTACTAATTTTGTATTAATAGCCACACCATTTTTATACTTATCCTTTATATTAGAAAGATTTTTATTCGTCGTCATCACCGAAAAGCTCAGAGAATTTTCGCTGTAGCTCCTTCTCGATATCAGAGTATTCACTGCGCTCATCCTCTTTCTGTTTTTTTCTCTGTTCCTCAAAGTTCTTGTAGCTATTACGCAGAAGTTTTCTGAAAGATGCCGAGTTACTTGTTTCTCCAATAGCATATTCCATCATAATATATACCTCCCATAAACAAGATCATCAGTCATCTAATAACCAAATTATTTTTTTCGTTCTGACTTTATATTCGTCAACATCAAAATCTAACTGAGGAAGCATCCCGTTAATAATAGCGTTTTCCAGCAGTTTTACTGATGTATGAAGGTCATAGTTTGGTAGAATTAGGTCGTAATAAGCAATCTGCTCACATTCACTTAACGATGTTTTTACACGCTTAAGAATTATTTTGGGACTCTCCGTATTTCTATTTAATAGTCTAGTAATAATTGTATCAGCATCCGCAACGATGAACACGCTAAGGATCTTCACTTTTTTTGCAAACGATGATTCAATTATTTGTCTGTAACCGTTTGAATCAACTTCCACTATTGCTGTTCTTCTCTGAGCGATACAATTTGCAACATCATGAATAGGTGTTCCATACCATTCACCTGAATACTTATTGCACTCTAAGAAGTACCCTTTTTCTTTTTGCGACAGGAACTCTGTTGTACTGACAAACGAATAATAATCTGATTCATTCCTCCTGCTACGTGTAGTATGTGACTTAATTAGCTCCAACTCAGGATGCAAAGCCATTAATTCTTTAAGGATAGTACCTTTCCCACTTCCCGAAAATCCGGAAACAATTATAATGTCAAACCCCATATAATCACACTGTCCTTCCTTTGCTTTATAGTTTGATCATGCTCTCGTAGCTATAAAAGTGTATTCAGGATACAGTTGCCCTTCATAACAAAAGTATTCAGGAATACACCCAACCTGCTGTAGTCCAAGCTCTCGACACGCCTCAACAAGTTCTTTTTCGCATCCATCAACCTTACAAATGACCATTTTAACAATCCTGTTGCTGAAAATGTTTAATATTGTTTGAGACAAAACTTGCTTTGTAAACTCAGTTTTATTCCAGAGTTTGATGTAAATAGTATGATGCTTTCCAACTCGTACATACTGTTCAACCTTTGAGATACCAATAGGGTTATTCTCACTATCCGTTACAACAAAAGGATACCGTGAATATTGACATGCATTTTTAAGCGCATCCTTAAACTTGTCTTTAGCGATATAAGGCGATGCCCCACTTAATTGATAAGCGAGTGTTTTTGAAGCATAGTCGCAGTGAAAATCATAAAGGGTATCAAAATTGGTTTCTTCACAATACGATCTAATAGAAAATGTATCCATGTTTCCTCCTGCATTTCACAATATGTATATCAGCATTGATGTTGGCTGTCTCTGCACATGTGATGCTGATTGAACAAAAACTCAACTAACTCCTGGAACTCCTTTTCATCAAAAGATGCTTTCGCAGTCAGAATATCTTTTCTAATTCAAAAAGTGGACAATCCTTTCTGTAATCAGAAATAAGCTTTTTATAAATATCAATATCAGCGTGGCGCGATGCATAGTCTCTCAATACAATCCAACTTGTAATAGAAACCGGAAGTTCCAGAAGCTCGTCACGCTTCAAATATTTCCTTTCGTGCATTTGTACCACCTTTCTCTAATTACTGCTTGTTTTCAAGCAGGTATTCTTCAATACGCTGATAATAGTCAAGCACCGCGTCCTCGGCGTATTCTCTCGCGTCCACCTCACATTCTTGATAATAATAGTCGTAAAAGCCTTGTCCGCCAGACTTATAATCACTAAATTCCTCAGCATAATTTCTGGCATCTCTGAACAGCCTCAGATTCTTGGCTTCTTCGGACGTGCTTTCTAACACAGAAACAATGCAGTGCTGGTATCCGTGATATGCTTCATGGCATACGGTATTCAGAATTTCATCAGCAGGATCATTCATCAAGCTGTCCAAGCTAATAGTAATTGTATGCTTTTTGTCATCATAACACCCCAGTAGAGATTCGCCTATGTTAGCTACACTCACATTCAGCTCATGTGGGAAACCAAGATATCTCCGTTCGATATTAGCGATTGTTTGCAGTACATCTAGTCTTTCTTGGGCAGACAAATCATCCCAAACATCTTCTTGCAGCTGGAGAACTACGTCAATATTATTTTCGATTGTTTGTTCATCAGATTCTTTATATGTAGTAGCAATGACTGCTGGTTGCAGTATGCTTGAGCCTACCAAAGCACCGATTCCAAGAATAACCATTGCGCAAGTTAGTCCCACAGCAAAGATAAACTGTGTCTGTGAGATAACTTGTCTAATGCGATTGAGAATAATAAGCCCCGCTTTCTTTTTGTTTTTGATTCGTCTACACATAATCATGCCTGCAAATAAAGCAGAAATCACCCCAGCGCATATAGATACAACAAGGAAAAGCAGCCTATTTACTGACATGTAAGTCAAAGCGGTGTAGGTGCCAAATGGAAATGCAATATTGGCGAAAGTACTACTTCCGTTTCGGTTTCTTCCAATATTGACAATAATGCCGAATGTCCCGATCACTATAATCATTGAAAGCAAAACAACTCTTGACTGACCATAGCTCATATCATTAAGACATCGAAGCAGAAGGTTTTTGTACCAAATAAAGCCGATTACTGCATAAAACAAATTGTCCCATATGTATTCACCAAAACTGGCTGTATTGTTGTTCATTAGTCACGCCTCCTCTCAAGAGCATTACTTATGTTAGCAATTCTTATATCATTGCCTGGGTGTGTGCTATAAAGCACTTCAAAGAAGTTCTGACGTTGACGATCATCAGAGAAGCGTGTCAGGAAATTTCTTAAGTAGAACCCATAGCCAAGATTGCTGGCATATTCATCAGCTAACAGTTCTCCTTTCCTTCCGACACGACGAATCACGACTTCACACAAGCTTAATGCGCCTTGCTGAACGAACTGTCCAATCCAACGAACCAATGAAGTGATTTTGTTAGTGATGAAATACGATACAAAAGAAAACCTCATCACACCAATTAAGCAAGCGATTAAGACGATGATGTAAATCGCTGCTAAAAAGGCGAACTGGTAAAACGCTAAAATAGCAGCAATTCCCAAACAGTTTACCGTCATCACCATATTGAAGACAGCATCCCCATTGACGATATGTCCGTATTCATGGGCGATAAGGGATTCCACCATTCTTGTATCCAGGCTCAAAGCGCCATCAGTAACTCCAATACTTCTCCATCCAAATGCATAAGCATTAATCTGATCATTTGGAATGTAGTAGATTTTGACTCCCTTGAATACATACTTGCAGTCGGCTTCAGCCTTAGTTTTTACTCGTTCAAAGCAATTTTGCAGTTTTTGCTGTTTTCTTCCCTGAGCGGGATTACAAGCAACGGCTCCCATTTGCTTACGTCCCAACCACTCACCAAAAGTAAATGCATATATTGCAGCAACTACAGCAAGGATCCCTCCGCCGATAGTGGCAAGCAGAATATCTGCAAACAGAATTATTGCCGAATAAATATATCCTCTACCTCTCATTTCTGTACCTCCTTCTTATAGTTCTACAATAATGTTTTCGGGTGCAGATTTCATTTCTGCACCCGAAAAAATAGTTAATAGATTCAATTGATATCAGCGAAGAATTCATCATATCTGGTTCTTACCAGACAAGTTCCCGCTGGCATTGAATGAATATCTTCCTCACGAAATTTAGGCTCCCATACCGGAACATGCTGAACATAGTGGTCAACTCGGTTTGTATTAAATACACGATCAATAAGCCTATTATTTGCAATACGTCGATCTCGGTCGCAAGAATAGCTGTTTCGCACAACAGGAATCTCTCCACACTGTTTTGAGATGATCCCACAGCTTTTCATGGACTGATGATAACTATATATATAATTCGTAAAATATCCCATTATTGTTTCTTGCAGTTCCTCAGAATGTCCCATAAACAAATCGTCTGCATACAGAGAGACTCTTGCACAGCCATCTATTTGCTCCAAGAACAGAGCGATTTCCTCGCCGTATTTCTTCTTGCTTTCCAATATAGTTACGACGACATTTTTTCCCGAAGCGCATGCATCAGAGATATCCCATGCAATCATCTGAAGTAAATATTTTCTTTTTGCCATGTCCATATTTTTCCTCAGCACAAATACAACGCCATCTCGTGCTCCAAGTAACGCGATTTTTCTTTCACGGTTACATTTCCAAAAAAATGTATTGTTTAGGGAATTCATGAAGTTCTCAATAACAGGTGCAATAGAAGAAACTTCAGAATATTTCTCCATTAACTGCCTGTGCTGGACAAAAGATATGATTGATCTATTGATAAGGCTGTTAATTACAGCCTCTACAGCAGAAATACTCGAATACCTTTTTATCAGATCAGAAGATAGAGAAACCGGAGCTGTAACATTCATTTTCTCAAGTTCGCAGATAAAGCCTAAGTACTCATTTGCGCGATCTACATCGTCTTCACTCATACCGCGCAAATTAAGCAGTTGAAGGAATCGAGATACGCGATCCTCATGTGCATCGGGTGAGAAGACTGGAAAATAGGAAGAAGAGTATGTGGGCAATGTCCCGTGACTGACCAACCCACTTGTAGGCAAAATTGTAGATACAAAGGGCATGCAGTCTTCCGGAACAATGAGAACATGAATATGATTCCTTTTTGCGGATTCTGCCAATTCAGCTCTGAGAAATGTAGAGCGACAGAGCTGATCTTGGCCAGAAAACAACCAATTGCAGCATACATCATTGATAATTGTTGCAAGTTCATTTCCAATCATTTGTTATTCCTCCTACTCGTTAAAAACTTGGAATTTTACCTTTTGATGATTATATTCTCGCATTTTCACGTATGCTTCGCCCAATCGTAAAGCGTTGATTTCACGGCTGCTGACCAATGGCTCACGCTGCATAACCACATGTGGTGCTTCATATCTGGATAAACCAAATTGCATATAGGTGATGTTATCTTCTCCAATTTTTTCTTGAATGTAAGAAGTTGTCTGGGCGTCGTTTGGATGAAAGGCCACCATAGTTGAAAATGCACCGAGAATACTGTTGCCGGTGTGTTCCATCGTTTGCCCTGGGCAAATACTATAAATCTGTTCCTTGGTCTGGAGTCCCCCCACCACACGCATACCGTGCTCTCTACCAACATGTAAACAATTCAAGATACTGTAATTACCTTTAAGGGTAGGGAACTCATCGAGAAACAAAAAGACTTTGCCACGATCCGCTTCAGGAGAAAGCTTGTTCTTAATCAAAATATCAAGAAGCGTTCGGAACAATATGTTTGCGGTTTCTTCACGCTTCATATCGTATTCGAGAAAAAGCGCTCTGCCACCAGAACCATTGATGAAGCTGTCTATAGTGTCATATCCGTCATCTGCAAGCATTCCAACAAAAAATGAGGAAACAAACTGATTAAACTCTGCCATTACACCAGCAGCCTGATTCGACATCGATGAACCACCAGTACTTGCAATGTTAGAAAGCGCCCCCGCAAGATCTTCCTCTAGTCCAAGACGCGTGCGCATCTGATCGATGCTCATTCGTCTAAGTTGATGAGATATTTCCTTGTGTGTCGGTACAAATCCAGGGCGTGCTCTTCGGAGAACTGTTAAAAAATATCCTTCAGCAATCTGTTTAGCTGCTTCGGGAAAAAAACGATTTCCTCCACTTTGCTCAATTTTTTCCTTGAACCATTTTGCAACGATTTCTTTAAGCTCGTCTTCAGGATGCTCAGACATAAGACACTCCGAAATCGCATTCCACTTAAAATAAGTGTATTCTCCTTGCCGAGGATAAAAAGAGCACAACATATCCAACGCTTGGTACAGAGGCAAGAAATCGCCCTTTACGTCCAAAAATACAAATCTGGCATCCGGATATTTCTTGCGACACCCACTTGCAAGTTGCAGCATAAAATTAGTCTTGCCCGTACCCGGACCACCCAAAACGATCACATGACCGGAAAGGATTTCATCACCAAAACCCATCTTTTCCTGTTGACCAAATTCGTTCAAGACTGGAATGGTTAATTCTGAGCTTGCAGGATGCCACTCCGTAATTGTTGAAAAGTTACTGTTTCTATATTGCATGCTGATTCCTCCTAATACCCATAGCCTTTGCCCTGATCTTCGCCATCACTTAATTCCACGCCTGCTGACATATCTTCACTTTGTCCAACTTCAGAGAAAGTACCAACCTTGGAAGTTGCTTCTACAGTAGTTTCTACATCCGGTGTTTGTGCTTGTGCGGGTTCAGTAACAGGTGTATCTGTAGGCTCAAGGGCGATGTAATCGTAAGTTTCAAGAATCTGATTGATCAGTGTGTGATTAGCCCTATCAACTTGAGCAATTTGCTCCTGGTCGCTAAGCGTCTTTTCAACACCACGAGCACCTGCTTCTCTTGCAGCAACTTCTGCCGGGTGATTCCAATATCCATTAGGATCTATATCAGGATCAGGAATTGGCGAATTAACTGCCTGCAACTGCTCTGTTGTGTACTCACTCCTAACTTCAGGGATAAACGTTGCTTGCCAATCTCTTGCGTGGCTACCCTCATGGTAAAGAGTATCTACATGCTCCATAAAATTAGGATTGTTCAGCTCGTTAGAGTTTACAACGATCTCATTTCCTTGCTGATAACCCCAAGCACCTTGCTCCATAGGCTCAGCCCGAACCTCACATGCTATTCGACCATGATCCATAGCGTTCTTATTTTCAATTGCTTGCAAATCACCAATCTTCTCGCTTGGAAGCATAATCTCCCAGGCTTTTGAATTAAGGTTACGGACAGCAAGTTCATAGCTTCTGTTGATATTGTATTGTTCTTCCGTCATAATGCAGCACCTTACCTTTCTTTATCGACGCTTTGAGTCTTGCAGTTACTAAGTACCCACGATGCTCCAAGCATTTTTTGACCATATTCGGAGAATTCTACTTGAAGGACTCGACTAACACCATCTCCGGTTACGGCGAGAATCACACCTCGACCGAATCGAGGATGATCGATGACTGTACCAAGGGAAAACTGTTCTAGCTTATACTCTGCTTGTCTGTCTTTCTCATGTTTTAAGCGATGGTAATTTGCTCTAGTTTCGCTATATAAGCGAGTCGGCAAAGCACCGATACGAATACAACACTGCTTCCAAGAAGTGCTGTGTCCTAATTTGCCATTTATAACAAAGTCCATATAGTGCGCATATTCGTGTCTGATTGTATCAACTGCTTCTTCTACTGGAAAATCCGTATTTTGAAAATAGTAGTTTGAAAAACGAAACTGTTTTGCATTGCCGTTTTGTGTGCAGAAGCTTCCTAACGTGTGTTTTGCATTGCCAAACACAATCGGAATATCTTCTCCACGAAGACCTGTTTTTTGATCCAGACGTTTAATTTCATCTCTAATACGGGTCTCATTCCAAATGACATTCATGTTATGTACCTCATGGATATATAGTGTATAAACGTACTTCATTACCAATGGACTGCACCCTAATGCATTTCCTACTGGTTAGATTTCACCTTAATGATAGAACAATCCACATTTTTCTTCAGTTCGAGACCCGAAAAAAAAGTTGGTCTGTCCCAAATACGAAATTGAGATAGACCAACAAATAGAACTGTGTTTGATTTCGTGTGTGTTGAATTGCCTTTCTAATAGCCTGCCTATTTGCTTCAATAAGTGCATCAAATTCAACACCTAATGCTTCGCATAAGAGCATAAACACATATGGATTAGGGGAATACATTGGATCTTCCCAGATACTATATGCCGTCTTATCGTCACCATAGTATTTATACAAAGCAGAAGCTACGGCGGCGGACCTGCTTTGCGCTGATTGGAAACAGCAGTAAATATGACAAACAGATTCATCCAATTCGGTAATAAACTGTGCATACCTTGAAGCCTGCTCCGATGTCATAGATCGACCGAATATCTTCTTATCTATATCATCAAAGTACTCAACGATATGCGGAATGGATATCTTCTGAGAGTCTACCTCGTCCGAAGAAACAATAATTGCAACACAGTTATTGGCAGGGATTTCGTTAAGAATAGCGTACAATTTTTATTGGCATAATATGTATTTCTCGCATTTTATTACCTCCCGAGACAAGTACGAATAAAGTTTGGGGAGCAATTACATTTAAGGCCATCAATTTGTATGTCATCAACGCATCTTTCATCATCAAAGGAAGTCATTCCCCAATGATACAATGGATCTCCCGCTCCAATGGCATCTGTAACGTCAATATAAAACCAGCCTCCTTTGATGAATACCATGTTCCATGCATGTCCTTCACCGTTACGTTTTCCTTGAATATAGCGACATGGGATACCCAGTTCTTTATATATCATGCATATGGCCAGCGAAATTCCCATACATACTGCTTTCCTTTTTACCACAGCACCATACGCAGTAAATTCCATCCCAGGATTGTCCGAAACACGCCCATATGTCCAGTTGTTTACGCAATAACTCACAACAGCATGAGCCTTTTTCCAGTCCTCTATGCCAACCTGTTTCGCTTCATGGATTATATCAATAATAGCTCTGTTAAGCTCTGCTACACGCAAGCGATACTCTTTATAGGAACATGTATAGGAAAGCTGCATTTGCAAACCACAATAGGCACAACCACGGATTCGCTTCATTTCGGACCTAACGCTTTGCAAATAACAGGATAGCAACTCGGGATCTTTGGTAAAGGTCTTTGTCATACTTAATAGCCCATCACTTAGTTCCTCTTCGAATACCACAAATAATTCTCTTCGATGGAATAAAGCAGATGACAGAACAGCTTGTTTGAAATATCTTGCATCTGTAACACAAATAACACATGCAGGCATTACATTTGTATAGGCTATGTTAAGCCTATATTCTAAAATCAATCCAAGATTCTGAACCTGATAATTGATATTTTTAATACACATCAGAAGCGGTGGACAATCTTCTATAACTAGAGACAGAAAATCGGATGTAACCGGTTTGTCTGCGTATAGAGAAAACGAAATATCGTCCTTCTGCCTTGTAGCAATTTCATCTGCGACAAACTTGGTAACATCCGATAAGTTTTTATAGATCATACTTTCTCCCTTTCTTTAGACGAGGAAGTAATCCAGAAGAGCGAACACCGTCATAAAGGACAGGTTTGTTAGAAAGAGTTTTCGGATTTCCTCGACATTAAATCGATTCGACTTAAAAAATGCGTTAGCAATGATTGCCACAATAAAGAGAATCAGTGCTAACAGAGCGAACACGTACATATACGCAGAAATTGCGATAAAGCCCTTTGCCATAATACTTTCAATCATTTTTATTACCTCCATGTGTAATTACCCGTTCGATCTGAACGCCTATACTTTCAAAACGGTCATTCAACTCATTGAACTCCCAGGTTACAGTGTTTATTTCTGGTGTAGCAAACTCATTCCTGACAGAAGGCTGCTCTTTTATAAAGAAAGCTGCTAACAGAAGAAGCATCACCAGTAAGAGTGATATTCTAACAGCGCGAAGCACCTTGTTAATTGCAGCTGCAACCTTTCGAATCGTTGGATTACCAAGCTGGTATGGATTCCTTTGAGGACTTCGAACGTATTCAGTCTCCTGGAAATCACCCAACGTACACATGGAACGATACTGACAAGAAAAGCATTCCTCACATACAAATAAAATGCTGTCTACATTGCGATTCTTGTATTGGATATAGTAGCCAGAACTTGTATAGCAACCACAGTTTCTCCCATTGCACTCCTTCGCAGTAGCAAGTGTAACTTTCTTCGCAATGTAGTTCGCCACTTAAATCACCTCTTTTCTTTACCGCCTCTGTCGATTAACTCTTGTTGTAAGTTCCATCATTACTGGCAACGATGGAACTTACAGAAACGACGAAGGTAGGAACCTGACCCTCGGACTCGATGCGCGCCATTTCCTCCTTGATGGCAGGCTGATTGCACAGAGCAGTCTTCCAATCAGCACGGATGCTGTCGCCCTCGATGCTGATCAACTCAAAGGCACTCTTGGCCTCGTCGATATGACCATCCATCAGTTGATCGATGGCACGTTGGTTGGAGAAGATCTGAGTCGCTGCAGTAGCGTCATCTTCGTAGAACTTGCGGATGATGGACATCGGAGTGTCGGATGCATCGATGTCGCGGTTGATGGTGATACCGGTTACAGTTTCAAGCGTTGCTTTCATAAGACAATTCCTCCTAAGAATTATGTTCGTTGATTTTTCTTACATCTCTTTTATACAGTATTTTCTCTGTTGTTTCAGCTCGCCATCCGAATAAAAAGTTGATTGAACTTACGGACATTAAGTTATTACAACTCCAAATTCATCAGCAGAATGGTGCTTATCTCTGGCAGCTATCTGAGCTTCACTAATGGCACCAATAACAACATAAACAACATCGAAGAGCATATCTTCTACCGTCTTGTTGTCCAAAAGATTGAAATCAGGGCTACCACTTGGACTTGTTCTGAAGATTCCAACAAGAGAAAGGCCACTTTCTCTGCTTTTTTTGCGAATCGTCATAACATCATCAATACTGAAGAAATCAACAGTTCCGCGACCTGGATGGGAACTCTCAATGCATTCAGTAACAGTTACAGAGTAATCGTCAGCATCCCCCTCGCGTTTTCCCAGAAAATAACCCGCTTTAAAACTCGGCTTTCGATCTTCTGGGATTAACTTGGCCAACGCTTCTCTGTTGATTGATACGGTGAAGTTGCTGAGAGGATATTCACCAGCAAGCTCACGATAGCATTCCTCACATACAAATCGTGTAAGGCTATCACTCTTAATCATATATCCTTCCTTGGAGTGGCAATGACAGCCGGTACACTCCTGATGCTCAGTCAATTTTGCACGCATAGCGATTTTAGTACTCATGGTGAATACCTCCTTGTCTGTTCTTACGTTTCTTTATTACCGCAATCAACAAACTGCAGCTCAATCAAATAGTCTTTTTCATCGCCCTCGACCAGGTACACATGACAATCAGGAAGATCATACAGGACCTCATCAACACCAGAATCCTTGCTTACTTCGATCCTTGCATAAGCGTTTGTGCTTCGATATGCGACAGGAATATTCAAACTCCACTCAAGATTCAAGCCATAGCTGAAAATATCCTCACCAAACAACTCGTTCAGCTGTTCCCAGAGCATATGCTTCGGCATAGAACGGTCAAACCTTACAGTGGTAATTTCCGTTGCAGTATTAAACACCTCGTACAGTTCACTCTTGGCTGTGGCAGGCATTTTACCATACTTAAAAGTTCTCAATGCTGCTTTATCCCGTGCAAATCCATTGCCAACAGTATTCAGGATGTACTTCCATACGGTATGGTTGTCTTCAATTTTACCCAGCAGATACTTCAGTGCAAGATCCATGGTGATACCGGCAATCTGGGCAGAAAATCCCATAACCTGTGCCTGAGTTTCTTCTGCAATATCACTGCAGCTTCTGCGCTCTTCAAGGTTTGCACGATAGCCTGTACCCCACACATACTCAAGATCTACTACAGCATGAGAAGGGAACGCTACAACATTGCCAGTAAAGTCGCCATCGATGATGCCCGTACCACAAGTGATATGGGGAATACGATAAAGCTTGCAGCCGCGATCCACGTACTGTCTGATGGAAGCACTGTCCACGGGTGACAGGACTAAATCAAAATCCTTAAAGAAGCCCCAGCCCAATTCACAGATATCTGCGTTAATACCGGTTACTTGGATAGGGAAATAGCTTCTTTCAGCAATAGCTTTGGCAAGCTCAAGGGCTTTGGGCTTCTCCTGCGCATGCTCTCCAATCATACTAGATCTGGGAAGATTCCAGTAGTGATAAGCATCCATGTCAACAATGCACAGATTGCTAATACCACTATTCATTGCATATTCTGCCAAAAGATTACCAACAGTTCCTGCACCGACAATCAAAACCTTCTTTCCAGAAAGCTCCGTAATCGAGTGAAGAAATCGTTTGTCAAGCTCGCGGCGCTGCACGTCAGTGTAGCTACGGTTAACACGATAAGTAACAGTTTGATAGGGGCGTCCGTTGCGAAAGGAACGCATCTCATCAGCCTCTACGGACTTCCCAAACATGTACTCGCAGCAGGTATCGTCCGCGATCTTGATGTCACAGTGATAGTAGTTGAAGTCAATATCCTTAAAAATAGCTTCCCAGGTTCCGTATTTCGGAGATACTACCATGTAAAAACTATTATCCCTTGCCTGACTCATCATCTCCTTATCCTGACCGGACCAGAACGCCTGGAACTGGGCATGGGAATGAATGTTTCCAACGATATGATACTCAGGACAGTTCTTTTTCACATACTTTACTGCGTTCATCAGATAGTCCGTGGTGAACTCGAATGTGCTACCGGTTCCAAGGCGCTCTTCGAAATAAAGATCATGGACATGCACAGTATGCTTGCCGGTAACTTGATCCGCGGATACATTTCCAATAAAAATACCTCCACACTCATGGAAAGGATCACGATGGATCAGTGCGTTAATTTTATTGACAACACTCTTGTCCATAAAAACGTCTACAGTTTTGTTAACACAGTTATTGTTCATATGCATATTCTTATCCTCCTTAAGCAGCTCTTGTCAGAATGGTGATCTTGGAGCACCAGCGTTTACTTACATAGCTTTCCAGTTTTCTTCGATCACTGATGATAGCTTTTGGCTTCAGTATGGTTGTCACAACTTTCTGCTGCTGCTGTGCATTCTTTAATGCTTCCATCTTGACACCCATAATGCCAGATGCGCAGAGACCAATCGTTACAGAATCCTTGGTCACATTCTGCAGAGACAAAGTCTCCACAATGTTTGCAATGAAATCCGTAGCACGTTCTCTCTTGCTGTTATCCCAGCAAGGATGTCCATCGTTGTACACATGGGGATGTGCAAACTGTTTTCCGATTTCCTCCTGGTAATAGCGGCACTGCGCCTGCTGGATAGGAGTAAAGTGAACATTCCCCTTACGTACATAAAATGTGGAACGGGGGAACTGCACGAAAACTTTGCCCTTTCGTCTGCTGCCACGGAGAGGGTAGCCATCAAATTCCATGATAATGTTGTTACCATCGGAACTATATCTGGTCTCGGCAGTCAGACCGGAACCCATAACATCAGTTACAATATTAGCGGCAATCTTTGCCAGATCCATAGAGTAATCTCTCATAGCTATACCTCCTTATACACACGCAACAATGGAACTTACAGAAACAGCGAAGGTAGGAACCTGACCCTCGGACTCGATGCGCGCCATTTCCTCCTTGATGGCAGACTGGTTGCACAGAGCAGTCTTCCAATCAGCACGGATGCTGTCGCCCTCGATGCTAATCAACTCAAAGGCACTCTTGGCCTCGTCGATATGACCGTCCATCAGCTGATCGATGGCTTTCTGGTTGGAGAAAATCTGAGTCGCTGCAGTAGCGTCATCTTCGTAGAACTTGCGGATGATGGACATCGGAGTGTCGGATGCATCGATGTCGCGGTTGATGGTGATACCGGTTACAGTTTCAAGCGTTGCTTTCATAAGGCAATTCCTCCTAAGAATTATGTTCGTTGTTTTATCTTACATCTCTTTTATACAGCATTTTCTCTGCTGTTTCAGTTCGCTATCCGAATTAAAAGTTGGTGGGTTACATCAGCTACATATCGGGTATACTAGTATAAAGTAAATTAAATAACTACTATATATTTTGAGGATAATGTGTGGTATAATAGTGTTATCTAAGAAAGGGATGAACGCTATGAGAAGAACATATCTTACTCTGTCAGAGGAAGACAAAGATTACCTTAAAACATTATCAAAAAAAAGAACCATTCAGGCACAAATTGTAGATCGTGCCAAAATTTTATTATATAAATCTGATGACATGACTTTCAACGATATCGCTGAAAAACTTGCCGTTAGTTCAGCAACCGTACGGCTTTGTGTTTCTAAATATTACGAGGGCGGTATTGAAAAAGCTCTTTTTGATACTCAGCGCCCCGGACGCCCTTCTGAAATTACAGATGATGCAAAAGCATGGATCATCAATCTTGCTTGTCAAAGACCAGTAGAACTTGGCTATGCACAGGAACTTTGGACTTTAAATGCTCTTCATAAGTATATTCAGAAACACGCAGAAGGAGCAGGATATCCAAGACTTACAACCATTACTAAACCTTATATTCAGAAATTCCTCAAGGAACAGGATATCAAACCATTCAAAATCAGGTATTATTGTGAGAAGCGAGATCCAGATTTTGAATCAAAAATGCATGAAGTTCTCTTGGTTTACAAGCAGATTGAAATGCAGTTTGATGAAAATGGTACACTCATTGTTCCAGATAATTATAAACTGACAATCACGGTATCATATGATAAAAAACCAGGCATACAGGCAATTTCCAATACAGCACCGGATTTATGCCCAACAACAGAAAATGGCGAGGTATATCGGGATGCGGAATACAAACGTCTGGGAACACTTTCTTTATTAGCTGGTATCGATCTTCTTACAGGAGAAGCCATCCCATTGGTAAGTGAGACACACAAGAGTTCTGACTTTATTGAATTTTTAAAAATACTGGACAAAAAATATCCATTGCAGGATACCATCAGAATCATTCTTGATAACCACTCAGCACATACATCCAAAGAAACACAGCGATTTTTGGATACGATGCCAAAAGGTCGGTTTAAATTTGTATTCACACCAAAGCATGGTTCTTGGTTAAACATGATTGAAAGTTTCTTTAGCAAGATGACGAAACAAATGCTGCGTGGAATTCGTGTCAAAACCAAACAGGAATTGGAAGAACGAATTTACCAGTATTTTGAAGAAGTTAACCGTGAGCCAGTAGTTTACCATTGGAAATACAAAATGGATGAAATCGGCGAAGCTGAAGCATCTTCAATATAGCAGTTATTTATTATCCAATATACTAGCAACGATAGAACTTACAGAAACGACAAAGGTAGGAACCTGACCCTCGGACTCGATGTGCGCCATTTCTTCCTTAATGGAAGGCTGGTTGCACAGAGCAGTCTTCCAATCAGCACGGATGCTGTCACCTTCGATGCTGATCAATTCGAAGGCACTCTTGGCCTCGTCGATGTGACCGTCCATCAGCTGATCGATAGCTTTCTGGTTGGAGAAGATCTGAGTCGCTGCAGTAGCGTCATCTTCGTAAAACTTGCGGATGATGGACATCGGAGTGTCGGATGCATCAATGTCGCGGTTGATGGTGATACCGGTTACAGTTTCAATTGTTGCTTTCATAAGGCAATTCCTCCTAAGAATTATGTTCGTTGTTTTATTTTACATCTCTTTTATACAGCATTTTCTCTGCTGTTTCAGTTCGCTATCTGAATTAAAAGTTACTTATCACCATGATAGTATTTCATACCATCCTGCTTCAGGCCACTCTTCATACCAGAGGAATCATATACTTCGATACGCTTCATGGTTCCAGAAACTTTGCCACTATTACCGCAATGTGCACACTTGAAATGACCACTCTTGTCGTAACAAGTGATGCGGTGGCAGCGACCACATCTTACGATGTCTTTATTGCCGCAAATCGGACAATGGTATGTACGACTGGTATCAAGACCATTAGTTAAGTCAATTACTTTCATACCCTTGCTATTGCCGGATCGGGCAGAAGTAGAATACTCAGAACGTTTACTGCCGATCATAGTCAATCGTCCATTAGAACTACCAAGTAAGATGTCAAACTCTTCTTTAGTAACGCCACAACGGGCAGGCATCGTGTCTTCTACTTTATCCTTGATGAAGAAGTCTTTAATAAAACCCATATTTCATACCTCCTTAATTAGGCCACTTCACGCAGCACGTACTGTGTATATATTGGGATCTTCTCAATGGTTTTGTCCAATCTCGGATTTTTATTCCACTGCTTGTATTCATACAGTTCACGTTCAGAGCGTCCTCTACGGAAGTAGTCATACACTCCTTTTGAAAAACTCTGAGTGAACAGATAGACGCAACCGCGTTCTGTAGTTAAATAGAAATGAAGCTTTTCATCGGCTTTGGTGATCGTAATTCTCTTTTTCATATTGATTCCCCCCTAAGTTGTTGACTTGTTCTTTATGTCTTTATCATAGTTCATTTTCTGTAGAGCTTCATTTCCGTATCCGAATAAAAAGTTAATTAGAACGCTCGTCCTGATTTTTACTATTACGAGAGAAGCTCGCCACCATTTCTTGGTAGCATGGATCATTGAAAATGTCGTAACGTTGCTTAATTACGGGCTTATTTCCGGAACGCATGATAAATACCTCGCCAACAGGAGCATACATAACATCTTCCAAAGGCATATTCATACGTTCAGATACACTTTTGCAGGTTTGACGATCCATTCCGCCAGGGAAGTACACATAGCTAGAGCAGTTATTAAGAATGGTTGCAGCCTTTTCTTCGCCATAGATAGATTGCAGCATACTTTCTGACTGGAGTAGGAGCATAACACTTAATCCTGCACTTCTAAAAATACTGATATGTTCCGGGAAAGATTGGATTGGTGCAGTACATCCAAAATCATCGAAGAATAACTTAACCTTTCTTGGAAGTTTTCCGTCATCAAACTCCTGGGCATAGCCCAACAAAACCTTGATAGCCGTATCATATATAAAATTCGAGAAATGATGTAACGAGGTTTTTACTGGGCTGCAAATGATGAACAGCGCCGTCTTCTCGGTAGCGAGGTTTTTGAAATCAATTGAGGGTTTTTCTCGCATAGCTTTACGCACGCTTTCCGGGAAGACTGTGTTATATGCTGCGTCAAGCGTATCAACAATGCAGGAACCCGTTTTTTCAGCTCTTCGAGTTAAATTATAGAAAGCGTAAAACTGTCGAACGGCACTACAATGAGGATCATGCTCTTTCAACAAACGAAACATGCCCAGCAAGCGATCACTAATTCCCGTTCCGTGCTCAGATTCAGTTAATTCGTCAAACAGATTCAGAACATCGGGCATAGTGGCATTATCAATCGTTCTTATCGCTCCCTCTATCAAGCAGTCAGAAACAGGGATAGCTTTCAATTGCCAATAGTCATCCTTCGTGTTCTGAATTGTAGAAAGGACAATTTTTCTGCTTGTTGCAGTAATATCATCAAAAGATTCAATATACTGAATGGGATCGAAGAACACATCACCTGCATCCGGATCATCAAGATTACAGATTAGAACACGATATCCCTTCGCTCTAAAATGTTCAGCCATTCTCAGTGCTTCAACTGGTTTGCCAAATGTTGCAATTGTACTTGAATGCTCCATGTGAAGCATTGTCGGATATTCTAAGGAAAGAGACTTACCACCGCCGCTAATGCCAACACCAGCAACATTATCATTCGGACGGTAAAGTCCGATGTCTCCTTCCAGGACACATCCTTGAGCAAGAATCGTTTTATCAAAACTCATATTAGACCTCCATAATTTCATTAAAGCCAATAATCCCATCACACAGGCCAAAAGCAATAGCTTCTTCAGCATCAAAAAAGTGATCATAACTGGTCGCTTTTTCAATTTGCTTTTCAGTTTTTCCGGTATGCTTTGCTAAGAGCCGATTCATCTTCTTTTTTCCTTTATTCAGCTTGTCAGACACCGACTTGATGGATGAACTGTTGCCAGTAACAGGACTACTCAAAAGCGGCTGATGAATCATAACCTCTGAATTGGGAAACATATATCTACCATGGTTTCCAGCTGCCAGAAGAACAGCTGCCATGCTATAAGCACGACCGGCGGCAACCATTCGAATTGGTGTTTTGCATGTCTGGAGAAGATCGTAAAGAACCATACCAGCCTTCACACTCCCACCGGGAGAGTCAATCATTATCGTGATTGCTTTATCGGAACCTTCACTTACCAAAACCATAATCTTCTTTACGATATTGGCAACCAACTCGCCTGTAATCTCCTGGTCATCAATATAAATAACGCGACTTGAGAGAAGTCTTGCGTCCAATGATACGCTCGTAATACCATTGGAGGACTTGATTAAGCTACTACTATCCATACAGACACCTCTTTTCTTTCCTAAGTTAATAGTTGTGTTCCATCCGTTCACGGAATTTCTTTAGGGAATCTCGTTTCCGGTTCTTATGTTTGGCTTTTGCTCTCGGCTCGTACTTATCGCAACGCTGGCAATAGTTTTTGTGACAGGCGGATCTGCCTTTTTCACATTCACCAAAGGCGATATAGTATTTACAAGGAGTTTCTCTATACTTAGCCATATCTTTCACCTCATCTATGTGTCTTGAATGATTTACCTTACATATTTTTTATACATCATTCGAATAATACATTCAGTTCGCTACCCGAATAAAAAGTTAAAGAGCATCACAACCACTCTTTTTAAGCAGTCGTGATGCTCTAACATCAATTACAATATTAAAATTACTCTGTTCTACTTCCAGTATGGGGAAAGTACTTTTTCATGGACTTCACTTTCGCTAAAAGCATCTGCTGAAATCTGCTGAAATACAACGAAGAGATTTCGGGAAGATCACATTCGCAACGCGCATATTGGTATGAACAGAAGTAAATGCGTGTGCTCCAATGCTATGAATTCCTTCTTCAATAATTACTGACGTGATTTCATGCATTTGCCAAGGAAGGGGAGTCATCGTGGTAAATGCATCCATTTCGCCATCTCCGCTGATTTTGATCGTATGGGAATCTAACATTTCCCATTTCATAAAGTCTCCGCAAATGCCCGAAAGGGGATACCCCTTTTCATCATAACGTGTAGTTCCAACGACATTACCATGCCGATCATACCGGATCTTAGCTTTCGGTGTTCCGTCATCTCGGGAAGTCTCCACACTGCTTACGAACAATTGTCGTTTTTTTCCATAATGCACCTTTGTAAGTTATCGTAGTCTGTCGTACAACTCCATAATGAGTCCCGTTACATCAGAAGTATACTCATAAGCATCCATCTTGCCGATAACCTGCTGATAACATCCCTCTGCCTGATCGCGAGATACAACATCAACATGCGCAGCCTTATTACGGTAATCTTTACGAACACACTCACTCTTTTCCACGAAACACCCCTTATCTTTTTGCTTATAGAACGCTTCGAGGGGATTGTTGACGTATGCTTCCTCTACGATTGTTGATAAGTACTCCATAAGACGTGTATGCAACAGTCTTTCTTGGTCTGGATTTCTGAATTTTTCTGGCTTTCCAAAAATAAATGGGAGGACACCCATTGTAAACGAGCTCCCTTTTTCAATAGTAGGTTTCCACTTCTGATTACCTCTGGAATACTTGTACAAAGATTTCTTGAAATCATATTGTGTACATGAGAGCAATTTTTCTGGCCAATTTGCAAATGTATATTTCCAGTTATTTGTATCAGGCTTTCCATAACGAGCCTCAAGGAAATTTTGGAAACCGGTGTAGAACACCCTTTTCAGTTCAGACTCAAGTGCCGATGTTGCAGAAATACAGACACCACTGAAATCAAAGTTATCCTTTGTAACGCTTGCACAACTCTTCCAAAGAACACCAGCAGACACCAACGAGGTTCTGGACGTTGCAAGAAGACGATCCCAAGACTTTCCAAACAATAGCTGTAGCTGCCTCGTTTCCTGTTCTACGAGAGCGTCAGGAGATGCCATAGTTTGATTTATATACGTAGCAGTACTTTCAATAAAGTCCGCAACTGCAGTGTCGTCATCCTCTGGGCAAGTTTGTATTTTCTTTCTTGCTGCAGTAATAACAGAACTCAAATCATTTTCAATAAAATTGAGCAACTGATCCAGCTTCTGTTCCATCCTTGCAGTCCCTGCGTTGATTTCAGATACTTGTTCGTGAATATCAGTCAACAAAGATATAACTTGATCGTTTGGTACTTTTATAGATTCGGAAATAGAGAAACTGTTTAGTCTTTCGATACATTTCTTATCTTCCAATTCAACACCTTTCTGATAATATTTCAGAGCTGTTTTAATATTACACTCTACGCCCAAACCAATCTCATAAATATCGCCCAAATGGTAATATGCGCGTCCACATTCCAGCGCTGCTGCCTTCTCAAATAGGCGCAATGCCTGCATATAATCTGGAGCTTCGCATCCACGACCTATTTTATACATCCATCCCAGGTTATTATACGCGGAGCCATTCTCATATTTCTTCACAGTCTCACTTAACAAACGAAGTGCCTTGGCATCGTTCTCAGGACCAGCCGTGCATCCCTTTCCATCCAGATAATAATTTGCCAGTTTAACTGCCGTATCATCGTCGATATCGGTAAGTTTTTCGTACCACATTATGGCCTTAGCTGGATCTGCTTCGATATAGCTATTTCCAGACATATACACTTCGGCAAGCTCTCTGATTGCAGAGACTATACCACTCTTCGCAGCCAACTCATAAAAATAGAGAATATCATCGGTTACGACCATAACATCAGGATCATCAGCCAGGAACCATCCCATAACGTATTCTGCAAAGCCGAGCATATCTGTAGAATTCTTGAAATAGTTTCGGCACTCATCCTCATTTTGACAACTGCCAACCGGAGCCATACCAATTCGAGCCTTTGCTGCAAGGTTACCTGCCTGAGCGGCGCAAAAATAATATGAGAACGACAAATCAGTATTTCTTTCTACAAACAATCCTTTTTCATATACATACGCAGCAAGGAACAGTGCTCCCGGAATTTCTGTATCAACAGCACTTTTGATCCGCTCATGATATTTTTTAATGAGTTCATTTTGTTCATCAGCAGGAAGGTTGCAAAGTAGTTTCATTGTGTAATAGACGAGTTCAGCTTTTGCTGCAACATGTCCCATCTGGGCAGCTTGCTCCAGATAGAAAATGCCATCAGTCAGAGAGTCAACATCACTATGACTTTCATCAAGCCAAATGTGCGCTAACAGGTACAGTGAGTCAGCATCACCAATTTGTTCAAATATCTCCGCTGCTTTTACTATGTCTTTTGGAAAATCGCCCATGCCATAATAATAACATTTCGCAATTTCAAAATCAGATAGAGATTCATTTATGCCATCATCTGTGCGTATTTGAAATGAAAAATAGTTGCGACCGCTTTTGATCCGAATTTTTGCTTTGTATTCTCCGTTCTCAATGTACACGTCTTTGGGTACCGGCTGAAATGTTTCTGTATCAATAGTGATAATTGTAGAATCTACATCGATATCATATTCGCTTATCGTTGATACACCACTTAGAAAATCTTCTTTTTCCGATTCTGTCATATTATCTAGTTGAAAAAAGTTATCATCCCGTGGCTTTGACTTTTCGATTGCATTGTACTCATACACTATCGGCTTTTGGGCAACTCTTAATTCATCATCAATTAGTATGCCTGAGTTAATTAGAACATGCTTTTCTGCTTTATCAAAATGCAACAGCACAATCTGATTACCCTCTTTCTGAGGATTATCAATATAGTACGTCACATATTTGCTGCCGTCTGGCATAATTGTTTCTGTTGATTCTGTTTTCTTAACATAATAGTATTTTGTTTTAGTCGCATGTGACCAAGATTTGTAGATTTCGTAAAGCGCAGTAACAACATCCCTGTCAACAGGCTCTGTGAAATGTTTCCCACGTTCAATTAGCGTATGAGCAAAGAACAGGTCTTCGTTAGCTGAATCTGAGTTTATCTTTTTTTCTGCATCATCCCATTTCTTTAGCCATGATACGTATTGATCTACGATATTGCGATTTTTTCTCTCTTTAAGCTTGCAAGCCATCGGAGATAAAAATGTATTCTCAGCCCGTTTCACATCGGTTCCTTTATCAAAAACTTCATCAAATCTTTTCTGTTCACTCATAACACTACCTCCCATGGTGATTATACTAATCAGTTTCTCCGGCACATTGATGCAAAAACAGCTCAATAGCAGCAATCTTGCTTATTTTGTGCTCCTTGGAATCAATGATTTTATTGCTGGAACACACTTTGTCACTTTGAGCATCTGCATCCGCATAACAGAGTATAATTAGATTACGCCATATTTCTTGCCATCTCCATGGACAATCCGAATTAAAAGTTGATTCAACCAAATTTTTGTGTTTTTGTATGTTCTCAAGTGTAATCTAGATCAAATATGGATTGTTACGATTGTACTCTTCTTCGGGGAGAACATAGGAAATGAAATCATCATGGTGGGATATGTAAAAACAAATCTGTTCGATTTCATCTGATACATATCCCATCTGATGCAATATTACTCTAGCAATCTCATCAGAGCATTTTGCATGGCCATAAAACACTAATCGCCCTTCTTTAGCCTTTGCTGTATGTACTTTTCCAATATCATGAAAGAAGGCGGCGACAAGTAATAAAGTATTATTCTTAGACGCTGAAAGTAACCGTTTCTGAACGTTCTCAACCGTGTGTACAGTATGAGCGAATAGGTCATAACAATGATGTGGGTTACGCTGATCGAACTTAACCATATTGGCAACGTCTTCACCCATCAATTCGGCAACCTCTGCTTTTGTTTTCGACAGCCAGAAAGCCACGCAGTCAGACGCTATTAACGTTTTCTCAAATTCCTTGCATGTCATCATTTCTGAATTGCTCCTTTGCTCTCTCAGCGTCGCGTTCACGTTCAATTGCAGCCTGCTTATCTATACGCATAACGTACTGCTCGAACACACGATTATCTTGTTCCTGTATTCTAATTGCGGAACCATATCCCAAGAGTCGAACTACAAGTTCAAACGAATCCTGTTTTTGATAAAAGATTGTTAGCTTGTATAGTTTCGTATCTCTATCATATACACAACGCTTCTTCCAAGGTGCGAATTCGCTCAAAATGCGGTCTGGAACATTCTTCTCATCATAAAATTCAATAGTGAGTTCCCGTGTATTCTTCTTTCTGTAGCGCTCTAACGCTGATAACGCTTTTTCATAATCATATTCCTCGTCAAGAACACGGAAAGATTGCAGTCTCGCAATGTTCATTATGCTGATTTTTTTGTTCCATACGGAATAAAAGTATCCTCTGAACAAGTTATCGCGTTTAGAAAACTCGATAATAATTGGTTCAAACACACCGGTCTGTTTCTTTACTTGCGCTGATGTATACTCAATAAACACCTTTTTGTGATTTTGAATCGCGGAAAGCAACGGATTCATAATTTCAATTTCTTTTTGACGTGCTTCCTTGCTGAAGTTAAATCTGTCAGTGTAGTAAATTGCACCCATAGGGAACCGTTTACTGTTGTTTTGTTCTGCAGAAAGAACGCATTTAAGATATCTGATCTCTTCATCCGATAAGAATAATTTCATTTTGGGATTATCAATGATTGTCAACAACCACCGGTATTCTAAGACAGACAACGGCAATACAGAAGAATAAAAGGATTCAACTCTAGAATTGTATTTTCTCAAATACGATGTGGCTGTCTGCTTTCCCTTAAGTGTTGGCGAAGCTTTGTGCACCCATGTACCATATTCTTCTCTCGAACCTGCACCTGGCACCCAATGTTGCTTTTTTTCAGCCCTGCCTTCTCTCAGAAATGCATCTGATGTAAGTAATTCTTTTATTTCAGAATTAAGCAATCGTTTGCTTTGCATTCCAAGACTGTGTTGATATCTGTTAAGTACGGTATTGATAATAGTTCGCAGTTCCGATTCAGAAAAAGACTCTTTCTCAAGATCTGAGTATAATAACATCAACACATCAGAAATAACAGCGTAGTATATGCTGAAGAATTCATTGAACAATAGCTGATGCGCTTCACAAGGGATTGTCTTATATTGTGTACCTTCAGGAATACACCACACAGCAGGTGAATCAACATTTCTTGACTTAATGACCGGTACAGGAGATTCTTCAGAGACATACTTCATTTCAGTTAAGTCATTTTTAATTGAGAATCCAAATTTCTCCACTCCTGATGCTTCAACCAAACGAGAATAGAAACTTCTAATCCACGGGCGAAGTTCTCGGACATCCGTTACCCGAACGGAAAACTCTATGAAACCATCATGCTCATATATAGTTCCAATTCGCTGTTCACGATAGACTCGATTACGGATAAAAGCTTCGCTATGAGGATCAAATGCAATTTTAAGATGTACATCATATAAAGGGGCTTCCTTAACTGCGTTTCCAATCTGCGTGATGGTTGTTGACGCCCCCCAAGAATATTTCAATGATTTTCGAGCATTCTTTATGTCGTTTTTTACTTCACTGTCTTTCGTGGAAATAATCTTACCGTCCTTTGTAGTTATGCCACCATCCTTGATGTACTCTATGGAGTCAATAAATTCCACGCGGAGATTTGAATAGCTTCTGGAAAATGGCTCGTAAAAAGATAAATACTCACGACCGCCAGTTGAACTTATTCTTATTTCCAAGGGATAGCAAATGATGGACGACTTTTTACCTGTCACTGCATGCCTATACTCGATCTTACACCAGTAATTCTCCTCAATAGCATGAAGCAAATCAATCAAATTGTAGTCATTAAGAGACTGCATATAATACTCGTGCTTAAAACGAAACGCGCTTTGATATTCTCTGAAATATCTACCAAGAATAATACTACCGATTTCGCCCAACTGCTCATATTTTGAGAAAAAGTCAAGAGCATTTGTGAAATGGACTACAAATGAATCATCAATTTTACATCCCTGTTCTAAGATTGAAGCAATATAGTAGTTTGTTAATTCCCAGCGATGTACTGCTTTCTTGGCTCCAACTTTTTTCTCTGCAATGTCTGAAATAAAACCGAGATCCTTTAGCTCTTTCAGCCGCTTGTTAATTGTATTATTTTCGCCAACGAATAACGGTGAGTTATCTGAAAAGAAGCACAACAACTCTGCAGAAGTGAATGAAGTTGCGGAGCATAAATATTCTTCAAAACGTAAATACTCATCAGATAAAGCGTTCACGCGAAAATCATTCAGTTCCAACGATTCCATCCCATGGGCCAATGATACAGACGGGCTAAGTGCCAGAATTGTATTAAAAAATGTTTTAGGATCGCGTTCGTTGTAGCGACAAAAACGGTAAATTCGATGAAACGGATTTACCGACATAGACTGAGAGTCTGTACTCATAAAGAAGACTTGGTTCTTATCAACAGACCACTCGAAATAGTCGTGCAATATGTTATTCAATCGTACCCAGTCTGCATTGATTGTGGATGCAGATGGTTCAAGCTTTCCTTTCTCATTTTTGGACTGTAAATCCACATAGGTTTTGAAGCCGTATGTATAATAATCTCTTAAAGCATTTTTGAATTTATCATCAAAAAAACCTGCTTTAATTAACTCTTCGTGACTAGCCATAATTCACCTCTCCAATGTCCGAGAGCGGACTGTTACGCCAATATTTGATGTAACAGTCCGTTTCTCAGTGGATTAATTCTCTTCTGCCAATTCTGCGATTCTGACCAGTTCGCCGTTTTCAAACAACACACGAACCAACCATTCAAAATTGGATTTACTTATTGGTGCAGCTTCATGCGCAGATTTGTTACGGATTGCCTGTATCACTGCAAGATCCTTAGCGTGGCTAAACCATGTTTTGTTTATTGATGCAGAATAATCACTAACGGTAGTGATGCGTTTAATCATGCTTTTCTTTGGAGAAGCTCTAAATTGATCGGGTTCATCAATATCATTATTCCTATCTGTGGAAACAATATTGAAGGCAAAAGAACCGATTGTCAAATCCTTAGAAGGCAAAATTGTAACACCGTCGGAATCAAGCAAATCACGGAACTGGATACCGCCAAACTTAACTGTTGCATCACCAATTCGTTCAATATAAATAGGTGTATGTAGCTTCTTCAGTACTGCTTCTACAACTTTACAATACATAATGGCAACAGGGCAGAAGTCCAACTCACGAGTGCTGGTTCCACTACTGTCCTCTTGTATTTTTTGACTAATCTTGTCGAACACATTATGAAGCATAACTGCAAATCCCAAAGGAGTAACAAATTCCGTTGGCAGCTTTCGAATCTTTTCCAAATCCTGCTGGGTTTTGATTCCCAACAATTCAATCCAACGCTCATCAGATACATCAATAAAGTCGTCCGAAGCGACTACTGCACCTACCGTGTCACTCAACATTTGCTGTTCAACTGGTGCGGTTAAGGCTTCGATACGAATCTCTGCATCCAGGATGTCTTCTGGAGTTTCACATTCAGCCAATTCGCCAGTCAAAGAGATGAGCTCTGCCTTTTGAGATTCGCTTAAGTATGCGCCCACCGTCGGCATACTCTTAAATGCTTCCAAGAAATCTTTCGATCCCGAATCACCAGTAAGCAGTGTATTAAATGCTGTGTTAATCGTTTGAGCATTTACATGTAATTCGTTGTGATACTTGTCTCCACCAAACCAATCACCTACGATCTTACGCACATTGGCCTTTGCATCATCATGAATATTCGGCAAAAGACCACCCACTAAGTAAGCCTGCCTTGACGGACTTTGCTGTGAAAAATAATCCAATAACTTTTCATCTACAGAACGCGATTCTACATTTTCAGGGTTAGTTTGTTGTGTTGTATGCTCTGCGTCGTACAGTTCCTGAATTCTAGTTTCGGAAACTTGACTCCTGAAGAAGTCAAAATAGAACATAGTAGTGAATCCATATCGTTTCTTGTCCGCACCAGTTTTTAGTATTCCTCGTGCAACCAGAATCTTTAATGCAAGATCAATCTCAGCCGGGCTGCGAGATACAAAGAACTCTTTAATCTTACGATAAGAAACATCCGCACAATTTGTATCATTCGCCAATTCGTTGGCAATGAACAAAAGATATTTCATCTCGTTTTCAAGGTTCTTTGTGTTGTGTGCAACGAGCAGACTCTTTACCAGGCTAACATCGCTGGATAAAAGGGAATAGGCAATTTGCGTGATATCAGAAGAATATATTTTTCTCCGCTTAGCATAAACGCCATTTCTTAAGCGATTGAGGATTTCATTACCGAATATCTTTCCGCAAATTGCATTACCACCAGTGTACTGATGAAGCAATTTAAGTGCAGCTTTTGAGTAAGGACTAACGCCATCCAACTTAACCCAAATCCGTTCGTCCTCCATCATCTCTATGAAATCATCGCTTTCCAACTGGCCGACAGAAACGCTGTTTTCCGCTGTCTTAATGGTAAAATCGTTCCATTTAGGATCGTTATCACATTCAAACAAACGAAGCAAATCATCTGAACCACAAAGAACTAATTTGATTCTCGACAGACTATACTTTATACTACTACACAAGTTAGCAAGCTCAGATTCCGCCCCGCTCAATCGGCTTATCGTTTGCTGGAATTCATCATACATCAACCAAATTTCACAATTATTGGTTTCCAGAATCTTCGAAATGGCCTTGTATTTGCTGATGATTGATCCGGATTGGGCTAGTATATTGCGAATCCTTTCTCGAACCTCCATTGGATATTCACGTCCATAACATTCACAGCGACTATCCTGCCCAGCTGTGTCAAAGGCAAGATGAAGCGGTGCAAGGAAAAGATATTCCATCATCTGGTTAGCATCATACTTCCCAATAGCTTGCTCTGGATTCAGCAAATCATTGTTATAGTCATTTGTGTTTCCCTCTCCGGCAATCATTACACTAACAACCGCAACATCAGAATGTTCAGGCATTGAACAATAGAAATCGATATAGTCATTGCTGATATAATTCATCAAAGAGGACTTACCTGCACGAGATGGGCCATAGATTACCACAAGCTGCTGTTCAAGATACTCAAGGATTAACTCCTTTTCTTTTTGACGCCCAAATCCCTTGATCATCCTAGTAAATGCAGGCACAGCAGTTTCATACTTCGTTGCCGCCGTAACAATATCCGGTGTAAGGCTTCCGTTTATATCTTCAAACCTGAATATTCTCTTGTTTATGTCATTATTGCAGATAGGCACTCCATCTACCAAGACACTCAAGATAACCTCGACACGATCACCTTTTTTAATTCTAGAAAGAACACTGCTATGAAGTTTATATACCTGACCGCAAACATCCCCTGGACGTAATTCTACGATGCTACTGAATACTGCATTATCAAATACTACTGGACTTTCTCCATTAATTCCGATTTTCACTTCAAGCTGCGCGGAATCATCACCTAATAAATTATTAAGTATTATTGATATATTGCTTTTTCCTGCGATATTCTCGATCTGGTAGAAAATGCTTCCATCTTCAACAAAGTTATCTTCATTAAGAACATCCAAGTGTAGATTAATTCCATGTCTGAGCCTGTAAAGCTCATCATCAACGGATTTTACAAACGCACGCTCATAATCAGAACAATTTGAAGAAACATTCCAGTTATTACGCCATGCTGCCAACCACTCCAAAATCTGCATTTTTGTTTCGCACTTTCCGATTTCCTCAATACATTGCTCCACCGGAATGCACAGTTCAGCAATCAGACCAACAGGGTTGCTAATGGCATAATGGCTCATGATGTCTTTTATCTTTTCAAAGCAATTCAACCATGTTTCCATACTTAAACCAGGAGTACCTAACACAAAACTTTCTGCTTCCTTCAATTGTTCCCGAATAGATGATTTCTCTTTATTGATATCACTGAGTAGTTCAAACACATCCATCATGCTAGACAATATGGTGAATTTTTCGTCATGAGTAAATTCATCATCTTCAACAATCAAAAGTGAACTAAAGGCAATAACCAACTCATTATATGTCTTTCTGGTGAGTTTTTCTTTTTTGGTATCAATCTGCCTATAGATCTCATAAAGATCATCCGGCTTGCGAACAAAACCAAACAGTTTCTTATATGCACTGAGTTGAGTTGCCTTATTAGAATTGTTCTGAATGGTTCGATATGCAACTACAGCATCTTCACTGCTAACAACATTTGAACCAACTGCAACAGCAATAAAATCAAGGTTTTGGGCTTCTGTTTCAGCTGAAAGCGTAGAAACATTCTTGTGGCTATTCGCAAAGAATCTATCACTTCTACCTTCCAGATACGCTTCCAATTCCTTTCGTTCTTGGTTCCACTGTGCAGGAATATCATTCTTAACAACTATTTTGTTATAAGCAATTTGAGCTTCTTCTCGCATTCGATCAATAGCGTACCATACAGAAACCAAATAATAGTACACAGACATTTGCGATATTGACCGGAACACTTTCTCCCAAAGTTTAATTTTTTGGAAAGTGCAACGCTTCCTTACATTTCGAATATCATCTCCGAACATAAACATAATTGTAGTCTCATAACTTGTAGCCCATAATGCAGCTGAAAACAGATCCCAATTAGTTTCTATAAGCTCGTGATTCTTTGCCATAGAATAATCAAGCTTATCGTAAGAAACAGAAGGTCTGCTCTGCTGTTTGAGTCTACATATGCCAATCAGCAGACCAACAATGAGGTTATACTTGTTGATATCTGTACACTGTGTTGCTTTCAACTCACTTAAAACATATCCAAGTTTAGAAGAGTATGCATTGATTCTGGCAATATCAACATTTGTATAATTGCCATGCAGAGTTATCAGATATCTTTCTAATAACTGCATGTTCAATTCTCTATAGTTGGACAGTTCCATCATTGAATGGATACTCTCAAGATCACTATATTCGTACTCAGCAATATGATTTATAAAGTCTTCCCATTCATTAGAAACGACAGATAACAACACTATTTGCTTTTGCCAATCGTTCATGGTTTCGCTCTTAATAATGTGCTTTAATGCTTCTCGGAACCCTTTATAATTATTATAGGCATCCGAGAAATGCTTGTTATTCTGCATTAATGCAACAATATCTTCATCGTCATAATCACCGATACTGTCGCTCAATAATACGCATGCGGCAAGAATACGATGATAACGATTCTGAACCCACACAGCATTTGGTGCAGTGTTTGTTTGAAGCTGTCTTCTATAACAAACATCCATCATCTCCAAATAACTTCGCACAAGAACTTCGTTCTGAATATTGTATTTAGGAGCGACGATCAATCCACTATTTTGCATGGAAACCAGTTGAGATTGGACGTAAACAATTTGAAAAGCATTTTTAATAAACTGGAATCTATATTCTTCCGAACGATTATTATCCTGGAGAACCCCCATTACATCAACCTTGGGGTAATCAGAGAACGCCGTTAAGAAATCAGATACATAATGTTCGTACCAGTATTCATCCAAGTTCAGTCGAAGCAACTCATTGAATTTCTCGTGATCATTATCACAGATCAATTCTAATACTAGACTTAATTTGCGCTCTGTTTCAGTGTTATACCAATATCCAGATCTCAAAAAGGTCCCTATTTCATTAAGATACTTTTTCTTTTTCAGCATGGCAATAATCGCTTGGAACAAGAAATCCTTCGATTTATTACTATTGCAATAGGACAGATACTTGTCAAATTCCGTAATAACGGTTTCGTCACACTGTTCCAAAAGTTTCACTGCAATTTGTAAGAAGATAGTTTCACGACTTTCAGAATACCGTTCAACAAGAGCACTATAAAACTCTTGAATATTATAAACCGGATTATGCCACTGCGTACCCCACAGGCCATCCAAAGAGAAAACATGATTTTTGCAGACCGCAATGTCATAAAACAAATTCCAATAGGTGATAGGAGCTTCATTGATTAAAGGTACATTAAGTGAAAGCAGATTGCACCCATATTTACCCGTGAAGAGCCCTTTCCAAATACTCGTGTAGTATCCGTAATAATCTTTTCCTGGCCCCTTCCATTTGAGCAAAGTGGAGATCATGCTTTCAAATTTAACAGCGCCAAACCTTCCAATATAAGAAGTTATAATAGAGTACCTAAGCATGTCCTGCTGCTCGGCATTATCTGTTCGAAGGACTTGCATTATCAGTTGGTCCCAAAAACTATTATAGTCGGCGCCGGTTAACATGTTTTTGATAACCGCATCGAAAGTTTTCGGTTTCAAATCATATAGCTTCGAGCCATATGGAATTTGAATTTTCTTTGCCCACTCAATGAATTCATCAAACTCATTATTACCAAGAACTCTGATTGCAGTTTTGATAACATCAAAATGACTTACAGCATACTTATTTGCATCAATGCCATTATCAATCAAGATGTTTTTCACTTGCTCATAAAGCTTAGGATGCATTGTGTTTCTCGTCACGCTATATGGAGCATACATATACGCAATTTTGAGCCAGTTCTTTTGAAACACATATGTTGCAAACAATGCAGCAATAGCATCATCTTCGTTTGCAGTTAAACCCTCAAGAAGAATTGTTTCTGCAAAAGCAACTGGAATGGCATGAGCAAAGATATCGTATGCATTCTCATTGAATCCCCTTGCTTTGAAATTCTCACAGATAATCTTTCGCAAAGTTGATTTTTTCTTAGCCACGCCCAACGTATTCTGCGTCTGTACCCAACGAATCGCTTCAGAAAAACGCTGCTCTTGGATCAATGTATCTACGCCGTGTTCCGCTGATTTACGATATTGACTGTCAATCCACTGGGAGATAAAAGGAATCCCTTCTTTACGATACTGATCCACAAGATCGTCTAAGGACTCCTCATCAAAACATCCATCTAATTCTGGTTTGACATAATCATTGCAATACACCGTCTCTAGTTCATGCATTGCAACATCATCATACTTAAATACAGAAATCAGTCTGGCGGTTCTAACATCACTAGATAACTGAGCTGTTACCTGTTCAACCATCCAAGTTTTAAGGTTCTCCCATCTTGCAGAATAAAAATCACATGGATTACTCAAAACATAGGAATAATTCGGAACGATGTGAGTATAAATATAATTAACCAATAAATATGCCTTTCTATAGGTTTTTGTATACTCACAAAGCTGTTCAAATGCGCCTATAAGAATTTTTGTTTTTTGAGATACTGAGAAGTCATTATATGTATTGTTGTACAAAATGACCTCAATATAACTTTCATCATAGTCCCAGCATACTGAAGACAGTACACGAACTATCATTTCAGGCAAATGTTCTCTATCCTTATAGCGATACCAGAAGAGGTTAACAAGTTTTTCGGATACCAATGCTTCAACATCTGAATGAAAATAACTCATCAAGGTGTCACTATCAATCTCACCGTCGCCCTGCAGATAGATGGCAAGCTGCTTAGCTTCTGGCATCGTAAAATCATCAAACAAATGGATTGCATTGCATAGCGATTCGATATTGCCACAATCCAAGCAATTTCCTATAAGTTTTCGTTTTAATCTTAGCGGAACTGTAAAGTACGAAGAATCGGAAAAGTGCTTCCATATTCTCAATAAATCTGCGATTCTATATAAATCCTTTTGCTTAGCACCTTCTTCAATGTAGAAGTCTACACATCTGTCTTTTTTTAGGATAACCAACCAAATTGCATTGAAATAAAACGCAATATCATTTTTGACACACCAAAAACGTTCAACCAGCGCATTCCAGTTATTGTTTAGATTATTTTTGCCATGATACACATCTGCAAAACAGATCTTGAATGTGTCCATGGTCATAGGCACATAGGATGATTGCAAACCCAACCGGAGAATATCTTCATCATCTCTAAACTGAGTCAGATCGGAAGCTCGTTCAGTTTCGATCAAAGCTCTTTGAAAATCATTTAATTTAATGTTGGGATCGTCGCCGAGAAAACCTGCAATAGCTTTGATTGCAAGTAAAATACCGTTTTCTCCCAATTGGTCTGGAGATTTCTTTGCAAACTTCTCGGAACGTAAAAAGTCTTCGTATCTAGCTTCGTCAATATACTTTTCAAGCTCCTCAAAGTCTGAACCTGTATTCTTTTCTTTAACTGATGGTGAGAGTGTTACATTATATAGAAGTTCAGATCCAAACGGAACTAAAATGCTGGGCAACACTTTCCCGTTCATGGGCACATTTCGCATTAAAACAAAATGTTTCGCTAAATACATCTCGACAAATTGAGTGATGCTACTTGCATATGATTTGTAATCAACATTTAACACTGAAAGAATTTGGGGTAGCGTAGAGCATTGGAGAAATCCATTCTTAATCATCTCAGTTGAGATTCTTTCAGCTATTTCATTTTCCTTTTCATGTGGAAGCAAATCCTTTGTTTCAAATCGGGACAAAGCTGCCTGATAAACTTTGCCGTTTATTTCAACTTTTTTTCTAATAATAAAAACACCTGCGAATTCTCTCTGAATAAAAGTCCCCAAATCTTCGCTATAGTCTTTATAATCAAAGCCAATAGATTTCAAAATAGCTGGGATACCGGCAAAATCAATAACGCTAACTTCACTCAATTTTGCAGAAAGTACCTGTTCAATTTTATTACGCTGTTCTGCATCTAATTTTTTATATTCAAAATTTGCGACATTAATTGCCTTAGTCTTTCCATTTGCCATTTGCTCTATTTCAAATGACACAGTATTGCCTTTTTGAATGTAATTACCTTTTATAATACATGATGTATCGAAATAGAATGAGTCGCCTTTCTCATCTTTGATAAATCCATAAATTCCAAGGGCGTTTTTTTTGGTAAAAAGAACCGTACCCTTCATCTTGCTTCACCTTACCCTTCTAACCATTTCAAAAGGTCATCATCAGTCCGTTTTTCCAGTTGCTTCTTTTGCTGTGCTGGCGTTATATTACGCATGTTGCTATTGTTACTTGTTTGATGCACAACCGGTGTTGTAATTCTGCCTGTATCATAGTCTTTGATTGACAAATCAAAAAATGCAGAACTCTTTTTTTCATCTTTCAATATCAGTTCCAGATGACCACATTTCATACTATCCGCCATTTCATAGGCAGCAAATACCAAACGTTCAAATACCTGTCTAACATCACTGTTAATTGGATGCACAACATCCTTAAATGTATTTGACTTAGTAGTGCGGCTCGGCATAGCCAAGAACATACTGTCACCATTTTTTAGCACTTTTATATCATGAATAGCAATCATTTCATCTAGTGTAACAGTTACAATTCCTTGCATTTTGGTTCCACTGTTTTCAATTCGTCTAATTTGGATTGCTGTAATTAACATATTGTATACGACCTTTCCAATTATTATTTGAACCGTTCAGCACACGAGTACTGATTATCTATTATCTTATTTTTTCTCTGGAAGAATATCGAGGATATCGTCTACAGAACACTCAAAGTACCTACAAATCCTAACGAGTATTTCCATTGAAACAAGTTCATTGCGGGATAGCTTGGCTAATGTATTAGCACTAATCCCGATTTCTTTTGCAAATTCTGTCTTCTTGAGTTCTTTATCAATCAGTAGCTTAAATAATTTGTTATAACTGACATCCATATATTCCCTCCTATGCTTTGTTACGCTCGTTTTGTTGATAAATCGAGCGTTTCTTGTCATATATTGTAGCACATAACTGTTCCAAAATAAATATGCATATTGGCAAATACCAATATTTTCTCCAAATTACTCAACTTTACATTTCCAAAAGAGGAAAATACATTGGTGATCGAGGATGAATTTGTGAAACACGCTATTAAAGGGTTGGTTTTAAAATTGTAAATTAAACTTCGGGCAGAGGAATCACCTCCCTCTGCCCATATTCCAAATCTTATCCTCTGCCTTTTCCTTCCCTGCATCCCTACCAACGCTCTCATCATAAATTCTCTGAAACTCCTCATAAAGCTCATCTCCAACCAGCTTTATTCCCATCCTCTTCATAACATCTGAAAACAGCCTTATACTTCCACTTACATCTGCAATATCAAATCCGAATATATCCGCCTTAACAGGAACATCTACATCTTCATATGCTCCACTCTCAGATAACCTATCAGCAATCCATTCAACCTTATCAGCAGCCATCGGAATAACTAGGACCTCATCATCTACAGCTACATTCTTACCTGTATAAATCTGTTCCGCATCAACATCATCCATTTCACGAGATTCCTCAACATATAAGTCTGCCTGTTCTTTTTCGATATTACTTTGTTCGTCTATAACAGAAAAATCTTCCTTCCGACATATTTCCATATCAACATTATCAATATCAGTAGCTGCCTTTTTCTCAACCTCAGATACAGTCTCCTGTTCTTCCATCCATGGTATCTCAATTTCCTTATCACCAACAATCGCTTCATCCTCCGAGGCCGTATAATAAGCCGTATACAAATCCTCTTTCATAATGCTATCAGCAAGCTGTAACTGCCTCTTAACATCCCTTTTCTCCGATTTCAGCTCATCCAGTTCTTCCTGCACTCCCGCATGCCACAGTTGATATTCCCGGTACTTCTCATCCGTCTTAATCTTCCGTTTCCTGCTGGCGTTTTCCTTATAAATCTCCTGTTGCCTGTCATCAATCCGCTTCACCTTTTCCTGCTGTTCACTCCTGTACTTCACAAGTCCCGCAACATCCCTAATATCATTATTTACCAGTAACAGGTACTCGTCCTGCAGCTGATGAAACCTTTTCAATTCTTCCGTATACTTTGCTCCACCAACCACAAATCGCTTCTGTTCTACAATTCTCAGCCTATATAGCTTTGCATAAAATCGTTTCTGGTATGGTGAAAGTTTCGCCCCATGCAACCCTCTTATATCCGACGAATAAAAATAAGGCTTTGCCATCCAAGGCATATCTACATGATGTCTAAGCCTATCCTCTGCAAACATTTCATCCATCTTTACCAGACTATGATAATATCGGAATCCCGGTGCCTGCACTTCCATCCACGAACCTTTCTTAAATACATACCCCAGACTTCTCATCAGATATTTAAAATGCTCCACATTCCCGGCAGCATATGCACACATCTTAGCATCACGAAGTATAATATCCTTCATCGGCATTTCCTTTTCCCACTTATCTCTGCTGATATTCTTAGGATTTCTGCTGTACTCTGCCGGCATGATGGAAAGTCCAAGCTCATCACAATATTTATTTGTAATAGGCTGGAGATGATTCCTCCAGTTGCCTTTCGGTGAATTGTATTTCTTGCCGGTTGTCATGCTTACACTGTTCCAGATCAGATGCCCATGCATATGTTCCCTGTCAGTATGGACTGCATACACCGCCTCATAATCATCACCAAGCACATCCTTCGCAAAGTGCTCCAGCACATACATTGCCTGCTCTGCCGTCACTTTTTCTTCCGGTGAAAATGATATGATCACATGATACCCCTGCCTTTTACCCGTCTTATGAAAAATGTTCTTTGTCTCTTCCATCTGCTCAAATGCTGTATCCGGCAGGCAGTTAATACCGCCCACCAGTACACATTCTTCTGTCTTATCCGGATTCTGGATATATTCCAAAGCATTCTTTAGGTGTGATGCTGGATTTCTACCTTCTGACTCTTTTATATTTAAGATCTTTGTAATCGCCATACTTCCAGCACCTTCCCGAATGTTTTCTTTACATCATCCAGACTATTCTGCAATTTATCAATATCGCTGTAATACAATCTTCCCTGTGAATTGCCAAGCTTTACCGCCTGATTAATATTATTTGCAATACCTACAATAACACGAATTATTTTTGCCCTGTCCTCTGGATAACTTGTATCAATGTTGCCTCCTGTCCGAATTAATTCTCTTATATAGGCACTTGCTGTCATTCCTGTTCGCTTAAGTGCCGCTTTCAGAATATCCATATCTTTCTCTGACAGCTTCACCGATATCTTATAATCTTTCCTGTCAGACTTGTATCTTCTCTTTCCATCTGCCATACGTTTTTCCCCTTTCGTAATTTCCAAATTCTGTATCAAACCAATCTCTTTTTATCTGTACCATTGCTTTTTTCATCCTTTCTAAAAGTTCTGCTTATAGGTTTTGCAAGATGCGGAAAAGGTCGGACCTTTTCCCGAAAAAATATAAACGCATCAGCGTTTACATAATTTTTCGTCTTGGCAGGAGCACCTGCACCCTGTATATGATATGTGGTGGTTAATGTACCACCACAATTACTGATATGGTGGCTAAAGTTCCACCTGATTTAAAAGTGGGGGCGCTTTCTGCCCCCATTTGCACGTTTTGGGGGCGCTTTTTGCCCCCACTCGCTGGATTCACCTATTCAGTTGTCTCTTTCACCATTACATCTGCATCCAACATCACATTTTCTGCTATCTCAGCACCATCTTCCGACAATTCATTTGTTTCAGGCGGTATATCCACTTCATCCTGTTCACTTATCACAGAATCCCCAACTGCCGCTTCATAATCCATTTCTTCTACAACCTTGCTTCGGTTACGCTGTGGCTCATAATCCGGATTGTAATAATCTTCGTAACCATAAATTTTCTGTTCAAAGTACTTCCTTGGACATTTGCCCCGCATGGTGAAATAACCTTTTGCCTCAAGCTCTGCATTATATTCCTTTATAATTGCATATGCCTTTGTCATCCCGATACCAAGCATCTGGCTTATCTCACCTGCATCTATGAATGCTTCCTTTATACCCTTCATGCAGCTCCTCCTTTCATAAATTGTTATTTTAAATACGTGTTTTTACAAAACAGCTATCCTGTTCTTCATTTAATCCGTATTTCTAATTCGTGTTTATTTTAATATCCTTTTCAAAATTTGTCAATAGAACTTTTTATAATTACGCACTTGCAATTCGTTTTTGTTTATGATAAAGTAATCGTACAATCATAAACAAGTCACTTACTGATACGTATTTCATTTATATCAACCTAATACGTATCTTTACAACGGACTATTTCATATAAAGGAAGGTGAACAGAATGGCTTACTCTGATTCCATTAAACTTACTATGTCATCTTCAGAAGAAATCGGAAAGGCAATACAGAAGCAGCGCAGAGCACAAAAGATCACGCAAAAGGAGTTTGCACAGCGGCTTGGTAAATCAGAACGTACTATCCAGAAATATGAATCTGGTGAAATACTATTAAAGATAGATGTTTTAAAACAGATTGCTAATGAATTAAATGTTCCATGGCAGGAGCTTTTATTTGCAAAAGATACTAATACTCCAAAAGATAATACGACCGCTGAATATCCGTCATATGAATTCCACACTATGTCAGATGTAATCAATGCTCTCTTTGCCATAACTGAACTTACTGATTTTTCATTTGAGCTGACCAACACCAAACCTCCTGAAAGTCCTGAATGGACTGCCGGGATTAAGGTTAATGGCAAAGGCAATGGAAAATATGATGCAGACTTCTGTCTCTTTATGGAAAACTGGATAACAAAGAAGAATATGCTTCAGACAGGAAAAATTTCAAAAGAAAAGTTTGATTCATGGAAATCAGATATGTTGGCATATTATAAGGATTCCAGACTGGATAATGAAGCCGATTAAAAAACTGAATAATTGCAGGCTTACACCTTTAGTAAAGAAAAAGCTCCGGCACACTCCTTCTCGCAAAAGGAATAACCGAAGCTATGTAAGTGATTGACCCGAAGGCTTTATAATCACCCTGAACAAGTAGATTATATCATAGCCTTTTGATGATTGCACAACAATTTTACAAAAAGGAGATGATATTTATGCCAGCTTACAAAGATGAAAAAACTGGTAAATGGTTCGCCAAGTTCTATTATACGAACTGGCAGGGAATCAAAAAACAGAAGTGGAAAAGAGGCTTTGCCACCAAAAAGGAAGCCTTAGGATTTGAAAGGGATTTTCTGGAAAAGCAGTCTGCCAATCCTGACATGACATTTCAAAACCTTTATGAAATTTATATGGAGGATATGGCTGCAAGACTTAAGCAGTCAACTCTTCTGACAAAAAAAGCGGTACTACAGACGCATATTCTTCCATTCTTCGGTAGCAAGCCGATAAATGAAATCAAAGCCTCTGATGTACGAAGATGGCAGGCGAAGCTTATGAGTTCGCCGAATAATTACTCCCAGACCTATCTGAAAAAGATTAACACGGAGCTTAACAGCATCATCAATTACGCCAAGCGTTTCTATGACCTTAACACCAATCCCTGCGGCAAGGCAGGCACCATTGGAAAAGCAAAGGCTGAGGAAATGGATTATTGGACTTACGATGAATATATTGCTTTCCGTGAGGGTGTAAAAGACAAGTCGCTATCGTATATATGCTTTGAAGTCCTGTACTGGACTGGTATGCGAGAAGGTGAACTGCTTGCTCTATCACCTGCTGATATTGACCTTGATAACAAGACAATATCCATCAACAGAACATATCAGCGGATAGAAGGAAAAGATGTATTTACATCACCTAAGACAAGAAAAAGTAAGCGAAAGATTCCGATTCCGGATTTTCTCTGCCAGGAGCTATCAGACTATATCCAGTCAAGGTATATGCTTGACGCAGATGAAAGGCTGTTCCCGGTAACAAAATCATATCTCTCACACGAGATGATAAGAGGTTGCAAAAAAACAGGTGTAAAGAAGATACGAATCCACGATATCAGGCATTCGCACGCCAGCTTACTTATTAATCAGGGCTGTGATGCGCTGATGTTAGCAGACAGGCTCGGACACGAGAAAGTATCCACAACACTTAACACATACTCTCATCTGTTTCCACATAAACAGCAGGAGCCTGTGCATAGTCTGGAATCATTGCAGGCGACAGATTCGCCAACACCTGAACCACCATCTAATAACCCTCTGCTTGAAGCAGCAGGTATCACATGTGAAGTGTCTCAGACTCAAGACAACGGCTCAGATGTAACAATCCGACCTCAGTTTGGACCTGCGTTAGTACCACCAAATACCGCATCAGGGAAAATCATCCAGATGCCACAAAGAAAGATCATATAAAAGAAATCCAGCAGTCATCAGGGTTTCTTGCTATTAAAGTTAATGACAGCCAACTGAAAACGATAGAAAAAGAGTAGTTGCTATTAGTAGCAAATTAGTAGCAGAGCAAAAGAAAAAGTCTCGGAATCCTCTTGTTTAGCGGATTCCAAGACTTGTGGCTCTTATTCAAACTCGGTGAAGTAAAGTTATTGGTTTACCGTACAAATGACTTTATTGACGATGAAGCAATTATGCTTGTAAAAAACAACAAAACAGTTGTTGTCGAATCGCCTTGCTTTAATGACAACATTGCAGAGCTTTAGCAGTTTATTAAAGATACAGGTACTCAAGTTGAGGGTGTTGTACTCGCTTATCATATGGGCGGCGGCACATTCTTGCCGAATGTAAAGAAATATGCTACTAAAAAGGCAAATACGTACGGCACTGTCGGTGGCGGTAAAGCATTAGTAGAAAATTTCACAAAGGCTTTCGGCAATATCTTTGATTCATCAATTCACTCGGTTACAAATATTATTGCAGGCGAAACATTAAAAATCGCAGATACCGAACTTAGCATTGTAGAAACTGCCGATGCTTTTGATATTGTTTTCCCTGAAATCAATGTTATTTACACTCATATGCTCGGTCACGATTGTCACTCCATTATCGGCGGTGCAGCACATGCCGACGCAATGATTGCCGAACTTGAGGGCTATATTAACAAAAATTATGACCTTATCCTCACATCACACTATGACCCGGAAGATACAAACGATGTAAAGACTAAGATTGACTATGTAAAGAATATTAAGTCTATTGCAAACAAGTCAGCCAATGCCGAAGAATTTAAGGAAAAAGTAAAGTTAGAATATCCGAATTACTCCGGAGTTAACTACCTTGACATTACAGCCGGTGCATTTTTCCCCGCTTAATTAAATTTTCTGCAATAAAATAAATTATAATCCATATTTAAAGGGCAGCCCATTATTTGGACTGCCCTTTTGAGAAGTATAGTAGTGTCAGATATTCAAAATCGTAATTATTTTTCCGTCATATGTAAGCACATTGCTTTCTTGCAAACTCTTTAATTCTCTCATCAATGTGCTTATATCCATTTGTAAATGGTCTGCGAGCTCCTGTCTTGTAAAAGGAATTTGTAATTTGTCACTTTTTTGCTCGCTTTTTAATTGTCGCAAATACTTAATAATTTTATTTTTCGAAAGAGATTCCGCATTAGCAATTATGCGCTGCATAACATTTTCTGTCATTCTGTAAAAAATACTGATAATGTTTTGCTGAACTCTGTTTTGTAAAAAAATAATTGACGGATCGGTTATTAAAAACGAATTTGTTTCAAGTGACAAAACAACCGATTTTTTCCTTGCCTCTACCGATACCGTCGGATACGGAGTATCCAGGCTTATAGCTATCAATTCGTTTCCGTCGGGTTCAAAATGATTTATAAATGTTTTCACACCGTCTATATTAGTTTCATAAGAAGCTATTGAACCGTATAAAACAAAAATTGATTTATCAAGTTCAACATTAAGTATTGCGCCACGATTAAGTTCAAAAATCTTAAATTTAGTATTATATAGAAATTTCTCAATTTCATCATCGGTAAATCCACGAAAAAGTTGAGAATTTCTTAAATGCTCGATATTTTTTTCGATTTGATTCTCCATAAATATAAACAATACTCCTGATTACAAAATATATACTTAAGCTGTCAGATTGATAAAACCTGACAGCTTTATTATATCACTCTTATTTTTTATTTCAATGCAATTTTTAAAATCATCAGTTTTTAACGGTATATTTTCCGTTTGAACTGCCCGAAATATAAAACTTGGCACTGCCTGTAACAGGAATATCAACAGTCTGACTGCTGCCATTGTTGAATATTACATATGTAGCATCGCTTGGAATATCAATGGTATAAACACTCTGACCTAATTCATTTGTTGTTGACTTAGTCATTGATTTTCCCGGCCATGATGTCATTTTTGTATTGCTGTCAGACCAATAGTAGCAATTCACATTACCCCAGTTGTAGTTATCTGTAAATGTCATAGTATATTTGTCAGATACAGATGAAGTTGTAGGTTGGGTTGTCGGTGTCGGCGCTGTAGTAGGCTGTGTTGTAGGTTTAACCGTTGTCGGCTGTGTCGGAGCGATTCCGCCTTTGTATTGACCTACCTTGGCCTCACTGCTTGGCTGATTTACAATGTACAGCATAATGTATGTAGCATCTCTGATATCAACAGAACCGTCTTCGTCAACATCGGCAGCAATCTTTTGTTTCTGATTAAATGTAATCATTTCATTGATGTAAAGCTGAATTTCAGTTACATCGCTGATTGTAATTTTACCGTCCTGATTTGTATCACCGATAAGTACGCTTTCAGCAGGAGATGTAGTAGGCTGTGCTGTTGTAGGCTTTGCCGTAGTAGGTTGTGCTGTTGTACTCTGGGTTGGTACAGGCGTATTATAATCTTCAAAAGTGTGATTTGCTTTGAATATCTTTGTAGCGCCGTTGAGATTTAATCCCGGCTTTGCATCTGCAGGATAACGCTTGCTTGCAGAGTTTGTGCCGTCACTGAAAATAACCGCACCGTTTGCAAGTGAATCTGAAACTTCAATTACATAATAACCTGTAGAAGAATCCAAAGTCATTTTTTCGCCCGGCCATTTTGCATTAGAAACTGCATCTGAATAAATATAAGCATATATATTTGACCAGTTATAAGATGAATTGTCAAAGTAAATTTTTTGCGTTAATGTCGGGTCAACCTTTGTGTAAATGTAGGTTTTATCGGCTGAACCGTTGGCGTTGCTTGCCTTTACATTGATTGTTGTCTTTGTACCGTACGCAAGACCTGCGCCGATTGTAATTTTCGTACCGTCAGTGAATGACTGATATTTACCGCCGTCAACGGAATACTGCGAGTTTTCAGCGTTCTTGGTATTTAATGTAAGTGTGTAAGTCTCTGTTTCGTATGTAGAAGAACCCGGAGTTACACTTACCTTTGGCTTAGGATTTTCTTCTTCATAAATAACGGCAATACCGCTTGAGCCGACCTTACCGCTGATTGACGATGAAGTAACCGTAAATGTGTTGCCGGAAATTTTGTCAACATATGTACCCGGTTTTGCATAGCCTCCGCCGTTTTCAACAGAAACATTACCGCTGCCGCTGCCTTTTACAATAACAGCACCGCCGTCTTTACGGGTAATTACGCTGCAGTCGTTTGATTTTTTATAACAATCGGCTTTTCCGTTCATGGCATTGTGGAATTTATTAACTTCCGCAACCTCACTGCTTGTAAAGTGAGTGCTGCCTTTTTCACCGATTTTTATATTATCTTTAATTTTTGATGACGGACGAGAAAAATAAAGAGCCGTTACTTCATTTTGGCTTGCCGCAACAGCATATGCACGGTCAATAACATTTTGGCTCATATCATTTGAATAGCCCCAATCTTTGTTATTCGACCATGTGTCATGGCTTTCGGCCCAATAAATGAGTTTATCGCGGGAAATACCACGATCACACCAGTTTCCAGACGAATCAGGTGCATCACCGGAATTAAATGAATCACGCAGAGCTTTACCGTAATTGCTGTCGGTTACTGTAATATAGTCTGTATATTCTTTCATTATATCTTCATTTCCGGTTTCTCTGTCATCAGGACCGGTAAGAATTTCGCCATAGTTATATAAACCATACTTTGTTACCGAACTCCAGAAATTATCGCCCTCGCTCGGAACGCCAATATGTTTTGCTGCGTCCCAGCGAATACCGTCAACACCGACTGACTTTAATTCCTGCATATATTTTCCTACTTTTTGCTGAACATATGAATTTTCAGTTGCGATATCAGGCATACCGATTTCTCCGTGCGTTACCTGCCATCTGTTTTTCCAGTTAATACCGCCTCCAAAAGTATGCCAATACTTTGATGGCTTTAAATCTTCTTCTATTCTTGAATGGTCGCCTGCAAGATGATTTGCTACAACATCAACTATTACCTTGATACCATAATTTTCGGCTTCTTTACATAGTGATTCCAACTCTGCCTTTGTACCGAGTTCGCTAGTACCTATATAAAATCCCAACGGCTGATACAACCACCACCATGTACCGGTTCCGCTGCCGGGCTGTGCAGGTGAAGTTTGAATTGTTGTAAAACCTGCCTCGGCAATATTATTTAATTCTGCCTTAATATCATTGTACTTCCAGTTAAAACAGTGCAAAATTACACCGTCCTGAATGTTGTCCATTAAATCGTAATCGCCGACAGAAACCGAATTTTCATCTGATACAACTGCCGCATTTGCCGACACCGCAGCTGTTGCAAAACAAGGCAACAACATACTTGCCGCAAGAGCCGCACTGATTATTCTTTTATTCTTTTTCACGCTTTTTCCTCCCGTAAAATGTTAATTTCAAAACCTAAAAACCATAAAATTACAAAAAGTTTCTAAATAATTGCCTGCTAAACAAAAATCACCTCCAAAAACAAGGCATAATAACAATGTTTACTATTTATTATAATAATTATTTTTCCCCTTATATAATGGTAAATACGAATGTTTATCTTAAGAGGAATAAAATTTAACCGTTATTTTTTGTTCATTTTCACAAACAAGTTCTTAATATCAGCAAAATTTAATTTATAATATCAATTATAATACAAAGCTATGTTAAATTAATTAAAAAGCTTCTGTCTTAATATATTGGAGCAACAATAATACATTACTGTTTAGCGGAATACTTCGTCAGGTAATTATAAAAGGTTGGTAGACAATAATTCACCCCGACTTTTGATAACAAAACAAAATGCCCGACTATGGCGTATAACCATAGTCAGGCATTTAATAAATTCTGTTATTATTTCACAAATTTACCGAGAATATCGAATTTTCCGATAATAGGGAGCTTTTTGCATTTACCCTGTACTGCGTTTACAATACCGTAAATTGCAAGAACAATAAAAGCAATTGACAAAATTGTGTTTATAAAACCGAGTATTGTAAGCAAAACTCCGCCTACTCCAAAAATAATACTTCCACGGAATATGATGCTTATAATTGTGGCTAAAATATAGTAAATAATAGCCTGTGCAACAGATAAAACAGTAATATTCAAACCCTGTGTTGCATGAAATCTTGCGTACTTTGAATCCTTTGCCGCAAAAATAGGTACAAGTACAAGCAAACCGATATAAGCAAGCACTGCCATAACCTTGTTTTCTTTGATATCCATAGGATCAAACTCTGCTGTAACATCATCACTGTTCAAAAAGTTGTTCTGCTGTGTGCCGTACTGGTGCTGTTGAGTCTGTGCCTGCGAAGTTGTGTCATAAACGGGTGTTCCGCAATGTGAGCAGAATGTTGCTCCGTCCGGAATGTTATTGCCGCAATTTTTACAAAAAGCCATTGTTTTTACTCCTTTTTCTTTAAATACCTCATTAATTATTAAAATTAACATTATCTATGATATAATATATCGCAAAATATGTCAAGTAAATATCAAAAATGGCAACTAAACATAAATATGTGTTTAGCCGCCATTTTATCTATATTGCTTTAAGAATAAGCATTAATTACTTAAAATACTTAACGCCGCTTTCAAAGATAAGCTGGTCCTTAGCAAACGGAACATTCTTGTAAAGGCTGTCGCCCTTTCTTTCGCTGTGGCCCATTTTTCCTAAGATTCTGCCGTCAGGTGAAGTAATACCCTCGATAGCGCATACGGAACCGTTTACATTATATGTAATGTCTGCACTTGGGTTGCCGTTAAGGTCAACATACTGTGTAGCAATCTGACCGTTTTCGGCAAGCATCTTAACTGTTGCCTCGTCAGCCATAAATCTGCCCTCACCGTGCGACACAGGAATAGCAAATACATCGCCTGCATTTACACTTGCAAACCAAGGTGACTTAACGGAAGTAACTCTTGTGTAAGCCATATGAGAGATATGTCTGCCGATTGTGTTGAATGTAAGTGTCGGGTCTGTCGGCTTAAGTTCTCTGATTTCGCCGTAAGGTACAAGACCGAGTTTAATAAGTGCCTGGAAACCGTTGCAAATACCGAGCATAAGACCGTCACGGTTCTTGAGCATCTCATTTACAGCGTTCGCAATTCTTGGATTACGGAAAGTAGTAGCAATAAACTTACCCGAACCGTCAGGCTCGTCACCGCCGGAGAAACCGCCCGGGAACATAATCATCTGTGACTTAGAAATGATTTTCTCCATAGCCTTGATTGTTTCTTCGATATGAGCGGATGTAAGGTTCTTTACGATAAGAAGTTCAACATTTGCGCCCGCTTTTTCAAAAGCTCTTGCAGAGTCAACCTCGCAGTTTGTACCCGGGAATACAGGGATAAATACTGTAGGTTTAGCAGTCTTAATTGCAGGTGAACTTGTGTTTCTCTCTGTAAAGAGCGGAATATCAACCGCAATTTCAGGGCACTCTGCCTTTGTCGGGAATACCTTTTCAAGCGGAGCAGTCCACTTTTCGATAAGTGTATTTACATCAACAGCAACACCGTTTACTGTAACCTTGCCGTCGTCTGTAACTGTACCGAGGTCATAGCTTACTACACTGTTGTCAAGTTCCGCACCGTCTGCAAGCTCAAGAACAAGTGAACCTGAAAGAGGGGCGAAAAGCTCGTCATTTGTGAGTTTATTTGTAAATTTAAATCCATAGCCGTTACCGAAACAAGCCTTACATACGCTTGCGGCAGCACCGCCCTCTTTAACAACAGATGCAGAAAGCACCTTGCCCTCGTCAAAGAGTTTGTAAACAGCCTTGTACATAGCGATAAGCTTGTCCCAATCAGGCATAAGAGTTTCTTTATTTTCAGGAACAGGTACATAAATAACCTTTGAACCTACATTTTTGAACTCGGCTGATACTGTCTTGCTTGCCTTTGTCATAGCAACCGCAAAACTTACGAGTGTAGGCGGAACATCAATTGTTTCAAATGTACCCGACATACTGTCCTTACCGCCGATTGACGGAATACCGAGTTTAAGCTGTGCTTCCATTGCACCGAGAAGTGCAGCGGCAGGTTTACCCCAACGCTCCGGTACATCTTTTAATCTTTCAAAATATTCCTGGAATGTAAGGCGTGCTGTAAGTGGGTTGGCACCGATAGCAAGAAGTTTTGAGAGTGACTCAACTACTGCGTATGCCGAACCGTGGAACGGACTCCAGCGTGAAACACCCGGAATAAAGCCGTAGCTCATTGCTGTGGCGTCATCTGTTTCGCCTTTTTCAAGTGGAATCTTGGCGGCCATAGCCTCCTGCGGAGTAAGCTGGTTCTTACCGCCAAACGGCATAATTACTGTTGCAGCACCGATAGATGCGTCAAAACGCTCTGAAAGACCGATCTGTGAGCAAACCTCAAGACGAGCCATATTTTCTTCAAGTGCCTTGTCGGCAGGCATATCCTTTAATACAGCAGGACAAGCCTTACGGTAGCAATCCTCTGCCTTTGGTGCTGTAATATAAGCTGATGAAAGCTGTGTAACACCGTTTGTATTCAAAAATTCACGGCTGAGGTCAACAATCTTGTCGCCTCTCCATGTCATTGTAAGTCTTGGGCTTTCTGTAACAATTGCGACTGCTGTAGCCTCAAGGTTCTCTTTTTCTGCCTCGGCAATAAATGTTTCTACATCCTTTTTGTCAAGAACAACAGCCATTCTCTCCTGGCTCTCTGAAATAGCAAGCTCTGTACCGTCAAGACCGTCATACTTCTTAGTTACCTTGTCAAGGTCAACTGCAAGACCGTCGGCAAGCTCACCGATAGCTACGCATACACCGCCTGCACCGAAGTCGTTGCATCTCTTAATAAGTTTAGCAACCTTAGGGTTACGGAACAAACGCTGAATTTTACGCTCTGTAGGCGGGTTACCCTTCTGAACTTCCGCACCGCAGGTTTCAATAGAGCTTTCTGTGTGGGCCTTTGACGAACCTGTTGCACCACCGCATCCGTCACGACCTGTTCTGCCGCCTAAGAGTACGATAATATCATCAGGAAGCGGAACTTCACGAATTACATTTTCCTTTGGTGACGCACCGATAACTGCACCGATTTCAAGTCTTTTTGCTACATAGCCGCTGTCATAAAGCTCTGTAACCTGACCTGTTGCAAGACCGATCTGGTTGCCGTATGAGCTGTAACCGTTAGCCGCACCTGTTGTAATTTTTCTTGATGGGAGCTTACCGGGCATTGTGTCCTTTACAGGAATAGTCGGATCTCCCGAACCTGTAACACGCATTGCCTGATATACATAAGAACGGCCTGAAAGCGGATCTCTGATAGCACCGCCAAGGCAGGTTGCAGCGCCACCGAACGGTTCGATTTCTGTCGGGTGGTTATGGGTTTCGTTCTTAAACTGAACGAGCCACTGCTCTGTTTTGCCGTCAATAGTTACGGGAACTTCGATTGAGCAAGCGTTAATCTCTTCGCTCTCGTCAAGGTCAGGAATAAGACCTTTTTTCTTAAGTGACTTCATACCGATAAGAGCCATATCCATAAGAGATACGATTCTCTTTGTATCTTTTCCGTAAACCTCGTCACGGGTAGCATAATACTCATTGAGAGCGTCCTCGATTACCGAACCGAGAGCTGCCTTTTCAACTTCGATTTTCTCGAGTTTTGTAAGGAATGTTGTGTGACGGCAGTGGTCAGACCAATATGTGTCAATAACACGAAGCTCTGTTACACTCGGGTCACGCTTTTCTGTATCTCTGAAATAGTCACGGCAGAACTTAAGGTCTGACAATGTCATAGCAAAGCCCATTGAGCCGTAATACTTTTCCATTTCTTCGTCGTTAAATTTTATAAAGCCTTCTACACGCTTAACATCGGCAGGAACAGGAGTTGCAATGTCAAGTGTCTGCGGCTTTTCAAGAGAGGCAAGACGGCTCTCTACAGGGTTGATGAGGTAATCCTCAATCTTTTTAAGGTCATCATCCGAAATATCACCTGTTACGGCAACAACCCTTGCTGTAAGCACCTTGCAGCGCTCGCCCTGAGTAAGGAGCTGAACGCACTGCTCGGCAGAGTCGCCACGCTGGTCATACTGACCCGGGAGATATTCCATTGCAAATACCTTCCAGCCGTCCTCAACAGGAAGTGTTTCCTCGTAAATAACATCTGCATTAGGCTCTGAAAGAATAGTGCCCTTTGCCGCATTGTACTCGTCGAGTGAAAGTCCCTCAATATCATATCTCATAATGTATCGAAGGTCGGTAACATTTCTCATACCAAGGTTGTGGCGAATGTCCCACAAAGTCTGCTTTGCAAGAACATTAAAGCCATCTCTTTTTTCTACAAAAATTCTGATTACGCCTGACATAGAAGCTCGTCCTCCCGTAAAAATCATATTATTTTAATAATACCACAAAAGCATTTTTTCTTTTTTCGATAAAGTAATTATAAAAATAATTGACGAATAAAATCGTATAAAATTGGTATAAGCAAAAAATTGTCGGTATATAATCCATTAATGTGCATTGTAGGTTATAAAGTTTAGTTAAAAAAAAGTGATAATTTTTGAAAGGGAAATAATTAAAAGACTTATTTTGCCAAGTACAAATTTTATTAGGAAAATAAAAGTTAGAGGTTCCAAGGTCACTGACCTTGGTCGTCTAAGGAAAAGGGATACTTAAGGGGAAAGAGACTCGAAATCCCTTTCCCCTTAAGCGTGCTTTCTTTTGGAGCTTTTCTTTTCACGCAAAAGAAAAGCGGAATGGTAGGCATTTTATTATAGTGCATAAGTAGTTTATAGGCAACAAACTTATAAAATAATCTTTCTGCCATATTTTTGCTTACGCAATTAAAAGGCTTTCTCCATTATGTTCAAGCCGCCAAAAGGCTTGCCGTTTGGCTATTAAAATTTGCAATAGATTAAAGTTTTATAGGCGTTGCCCACATCCACAACCTTTGAAAAGGTTGACCAAACTTTTATAATTACTTGATTTGGCAAAACATTCTATCAAAGCTCTGTTTTTATCTGTAACTATGCAAAAAAACCGCCTGCAAAGCAGACGGTTAAACGCAATTACAGATTAGTACCTATTCTTCTGAATCTTTCATAACGGGCATTTGTAAGTTCTTCGTCGGTAAGTGCAAGATTTTTTTCAAAAGTTCTCTGAATCAAGAGTTTTAGACTCTCAAACATAGCGGCATCCTCTGCCCTCGGCTCTCTGATAATACGCTCAATTACATGCAAGTCAAATAAATCCTGCGCAGTAAGTTTGAGTGCCTCTGCGGCCTGCGGAGCTTTGGAACTGTCTTTCCAAAGGATAGACGCACAACCCTCCGGAGAAATTGCGGAATAAACAGAATTTTCCATCATCCATACTTCATCTGCAACAGCAAGTGCAAGCGCACCGCCGCTACCGCCCTCACCTACAACAATTGTAAGCACGGGTGTTTTTAAAGTCATCATCTCCATAAGGTTTTCGGCAATAGCCTGTCCCTGACCTCTTTCTTCCGCTCCGATTCCCGGGTAAGCACCGCTGGTATCTACAAAGCAAAGAACAGGGCGGTGGAACTTTTCAGCCTGTTTCATAAGTCTTAGAGCTTTTCTGTAGCCCTCCGGATGAGCCTGTCCGAAATTGCGCTCCATACGCTCTTTTGTATTTCTGCCCTTTTCAATTCCGATTACGGTTACAGGCATATCGTGCAACATAGCAAGTCCTGCCACAACTGCCTTATCGTCGGAATATCTCCTGTCGCCATGCAGTTCAAAAAAGCTGTCGCCAAACATATGATTTATGTAATCAACAGTTGTAATTTTATTGGCATCTCTCGCCGCCATAACTTTATCATAAGCAGACATTATTCCGACACCTCCCCGTATCCGTGCATCTTAAGCAATTTTACAAGTGTAGCTTTCAGGTTGTTTCTGCTTACAACAGCGTCAACAAAACCTTTCTGCATTACAAACTCCGATGTCTGGAAATCCTTTGGGAGTTTCTGACGGAGAGTCTGCTCAATTACTCTCGGGCCTGCAAAAGCTACAAGAGTATCGGGCTCGGCAAGGATAATATCGCCCTCCATAGCAAAAGACGCAGTAACACCGCCTGTTGTAGGGTCGGTAAGAACTGTTATGTATAAAAGTCCGCTGTCGCTGTGGCGCTTAACCGCACCGGAAGTTTTCGCCATCTGCATAAGGGAAAGAATACCCTCCTGCATACGAGCGCCGCCCGATACAGTGCAAACTATAACCGGAAGTGCGTTTTCGGTAGCATATTCAAAAGCACGGGTGATTTTTTCACCTGTTACCGTACCCATACTGCCCATCATAAAATCGGAATCCATTGCGCAAAGCACTGCGTCAATACCGCCGATTTTACATTCACCGCACATTACGGATTCTTTGGAACCTGTGGCTCTTGCTTTTTCAAGCTTTTGGTCATAGCCTGGAAAATCGAGAATATTTTTGCTTGCCATATTGGCGTCATGCTCGCAAAAACTGCCGTCATCAGCAAGAAGTGCCACACGCTGTTTTGCATTCATTCTGAAATGATGACCGCACTTTGTGCAGACACGGAAGTTTTCTTCCATATCTGTTGTAAGGAGCATAGTGCCGCACTTAGGGCATTTTGTCCACATTTCCTCGGGAACAAACGGTACATTGGTCTGCTCCTCGGGTCTGCTTTCAAGCTCATTTTTCGGTTTTACAAAAGCAAATAAATCCATAGCCTATTACTTCTTTCCGTCCTTATGCTTTTTTTCAAAATCAAGCATAAAGTCAGTAGTATATTCTCCGCTGACAAACTGCTCGTCCGACAAAATCTCGGCAAGCAAGTCACGGTTGATGTCAATTCCGTCAATGGTAAGCTCCGAAAGAGCCATTTTCATCTTTCTTATCGCAAGCTCACGGCTTCTTGCCTGAACAATGAGCTTGCCTATCATAGAATCATAGTAAGGCGGAATAAAATAATCCTGAAATATAGCTGTATCAAAGCGCACAAACGAACCGCCCGGAATATGAAGTCGCTTTATTCTGCCACAGCTCGGTCTGAAACCGTGCTCCGGGTCTTCTGCATTAATACGGCACTCAATAACATTTCCGTGTGTAAAAATGCTGTCCTGAGTTCTTGTAAGTTTTCCGCCTGCCGCAATTCTTATCTGCCACTGTACAATATCAAGACCTGTTACCATCTCGGTAACACCGTGTTCAACCTGAAGACGGGTATTCATCTCCATAAAGTAGAAGTTATTGTCCATATCGAGCAAAAACTCCACCGTACCTGCATTGACATAATTTACAGCCTTTGCCGCCTTTACAGCCGCTTTCATCATTTCCTTACGGGTTCTGTCATCAAGCGCAGGACTTGGGCTTTCCTCAATCATCTTCTGATTTTTACGCTGGACCGAACATTCTCTTTCACCCAGACAGATAGTATTACCGTATTTGTCGCTCAAAAGCTGCATCTCTATATGCTTTACGGGGTGAATGAACTTTTCCATATAACATGCGCCGTCACCAAAAGCAGACTGTGCCTCCGAAGACGCCGCCGCAAAAGCCTCGTCAAACTGCTCAATGCAGTCTACTCTGCGGATACCCTTTCCGCCGCCGCCCGAACGAGCCTTTATAAGCAGCGGAAAACCGATTTTTTCGGCTTCTTCCCTTGCTTTTACGGGGTCTTCTATAATATCGCAGCCGGGTGTTACGGGAACACCTGCCGCACGCATTGTTTTTCTTGCATTGTCCTTATCGCCGAGTAATTTTATCATCTCTGATGTAGGGCCGATAAAGTTTATGTTACATTGCTCACAAAGAGAAACGAATTTTGCATTCTCCGAGAGCAAACCATAGCCGGGGTGAATGGCTTGTGCGCCGCTTTCAATGGCAACGGTAAGTATAGCAGGCATATTAAGATAGCTGTCGGCAACTCTGCTGCCGCCAACACAATAGCTTTCGTCAGCGAGCTGAACATGCATTGCGTTTTTGTCCGCCTCAGAATATATTGCAACTGTACTGATACCCATTTCTCGGCAAGCACGAATAATTCTTACTGCAATTTCTCCTCGGTTGGCTATAAGTATTTTTGAAAACATTTTATCACTTCCAAAAGAAAATTTGCAATAAGTTACTTATTATTTGGAATAAGAGCAAAAGAAAGCTCGGCACTTACGCAAAGCTTGCCGTCAACATAGCCTTTTGCATCAATAAAATAGAACACACCCTTGCTCTTTGTAAGAGTACATACACTTTCGAGTGTATCGCCGGGTTTTACCTGATTTTTAAACTTTACATTGTTCATTTTTGTAAAGAAAGGTGTGCATCCCTCAACCTTGCCCGCAAGGAGGCAGCAAGCCGACTGTCCCATCATTTCACAGAGAATAACACCCGGAACAACAGGATTGCCCGGAAAATGTCCCTGTAAAAAGAACTCGTCGCCCTTGATTGTATATCTTCCCTTTGAGGTAACATCGTCGATTTTTTCTGCCTCTTCAACAAGCAGCATATTGTCACGATGCGGTAATATCTTTTTGATTTCTTCCTGATTCATTGTAACTCCTTATTTAACTCTGAACAGAGGCTGACCGTACTCAACAAGGTCGCCGTCCTTAACAAGAACTTCTGTAACCTCGCCGTCAAGCTCTGACTGGATTTCATTCATACACTTCATAGCTTCAACTATGCAGATTGTGTCACCCTTTGAAATTTTCTGTCCCACAGAAACATAAGGATTGCTGTCAGGTGACGGAGCGGCATAAAATACGCCGACAATAGGAGAATTGATTGTTTTGCCCTCGGCAACAGGAGCCGACGGAGCGGCAGGTGCTGCAGGAGCAGCCACAGGAGCAGACTCGTTAACCGATGCAGGAGCATTTGCCTGCATTACAACGGCAGGAGCGGCAGAAATTGCCTTTTCAAGACGGATAGCCGAACCGTCACCATTTTTTATTTCAAGTACCGAAAGCGATGAGCCTTCAAGCATTTCGATAAATTCTTTAACATCGTTTTTAGAATACATAAATACAGCCCTCCGAATCAGATTTTCTTAAATACTACGCAAGCGTCATGACCGCCAAAACCGAGGTTTGTAGATGCGGCAACTGTTACATCACGCTTAACTGCCTTGTTCGGTGTGTAGTTAAGGTCAAGTTCTTCGTCCTGCTCATTTAAGTGAATTGTTGGCGGAATCATACCGTCACGGAGAGCAAGAACAGAAACAATAGCTTCGATTGCGCCTGTTGCGCCGAGCATATGACCTGTCATTGACTTTGTTGAGCTGATATTTGCATCGTAAGCCTTTTCGCCGAGAGCCGACTTGAACGCCATTGTTTCGGTAAGGTCGTTTAAGTGGGTTGAAGTACCGTGAGCATTGATATAAAGCTGATCGTCATCGGTTGTGCCAGCCTCTGCCATAGCAATTTTGATTGCTCTTGCAAGTCCTGCACCCTCAGGGTCGGGAGCTGTAACATGGTGAGCGTCACAAGTATTGCCGTAACCTGCAAATTCAGCATAAATCTTAGCGCCTCTTGCCTTTGCGTGCTCATATTCTTCAAGTACGAGCATACCTGCGCCCTCGCCCATTACGAAACCGTCACGGTTTTTATCAAACGGGCGTGATGCTGTTTCGGGATCTTCGTTTGTGGAAAGAGCTTTCATATTCTGGAAGCCTGCGATTGTAAGAGGAGCGATAACCGCCTCTGTGCCGCCTGCAATGATTGCGTCTGCATAACCGTCCTTAATTGCGTGGAAAGCCTCGCCGATTGAGTGTGTACCTGTTGCACAAGCGCTCATAACCGAAAGTGAAACACCCTTTGCTTTAAAGCGGATAGCTACATTACCTGTGGCAATGTTACCGATCATCATCGGAATAAAGAAAGGAGATACCTTTCTCGGGCCGCCCTCGTTGAGTGCAGTTACATTGTTTACAAATGAGTGAAGTCCGCCGATACCTGCGCCGATGTACACACCGAAACGCTCCTCGTTAATATTACCGAGAATTCCGCTGTCGTCTACAGCCTGCTGTGCTGCCGCAATAGCGTACTGACAGTAAATATCGAGCTTTCTTAACTCTCTTTTTTCAATATATTTTTCCGGCTCAAAGTTCTTTACAGTACCTGCAAGGTGAACTTTGAGGTCAGAAGTATCAAATGATGTGATTTTTTCAACACCGTTTACACCTGCGAGCATATTTGCCCACATTGTATCTATATCGTTACCTACAGGGGTGATTGCACCCATACCTGTTACTACTACTCTTCTCATTAAAGCACCTCCGATTACATTGCAAGTCCGCCGTCAACTTTGATAACTTCGCCTGTTACATAGGCGGCGTCATCAGAGCAGAGGAACGCAACTACATTTGCAACATCTTCAGGTGTACCGATACGCTTTGCCGGAATCTGTGCTTTCATAGCGTCTTTTACCTTGTCTGAAAGTGCGTTTGTCATATCTGTGCCGATGTAACCCGGAGCAACGGCATTAACAGTAACGCCTCTGCCTGCAAGCTCTTTGGCAACAGACTTTGTCATACCGATAATGCCTGCCTTAGATGCCGAATAGTTAGCCTGACCCGCATTACCCATAATACCTACAACAGAAGATGTGCTTACAATTCTGCCGTAGCGTTTTTTCATAAAGTGCTTGTAGGTATGCTTAATCATATTGAATGTACCCTTGAGGTTTACGCCGATTACTGCGTCAAAGTCTTTTTCGTCCATATTGAGTACGAGCTTGTCACGGGTGATACCTGCGTTATTTACAAGAATATCAATTCCGCCGAATTCCTCGATTACCTTGTCAACAACCTCTTTTGATGCGTTAAAATCGGAAACATCGCAGAAATACTGCTCAACCTTTGTGTTGTACTCTGCAAGAGCCTCTTTTGCGGCAATGCCCTCGCTCTCATTGCCAACATAAAGAATAGCAATGTTTGCGCCCTGACTTGCAAGTTTTTTAGCTATTGCAAGACCGATACCTCTTGAACCGCCTGTAATAACGGCTGTCTTGTTTTCAAATTTCATAATATCCTCCAAAATCAAAGGTCAAGTGCTTCAAAATCAGCGGGTGTTTCCACCTTGAAAGCCTTAACGCTGTTGTCAATTCTCTTGATAAGTCCTGTTAAAGTCTTGCCGACACCGATTTCAATAAATGTGTCAACACCGTCTTTAATCATATTTTCAACAATTGTCTGCCATCTTACGGGATTTTCTACCTGTGCTCTTACAAGTTCCTTGTAGTCACCCTCGTACGGCTTTGCTGTATAGTCTGAATAAATTGTTACTTTAGGCTGTGCAAACTCAATGTCCTGCATATACTCCGCAAGACCCTTTGCCGCATCTGCCATAAACGGTGAATGGAAAGCACCGCTTACAGCAAGCAATTTTGCTCTGCCGCCCACTGCTTTGACAGCCTCGCAGAAAGCCTCTGCATTTTCGCTTGTTGTAGCAACAACTGTCTGTGCGGGCGAGTTATAGTTTACAGGATATGTCTTGTCAAAGTCCTTGCAAACTTCTTCAACTTTTTCGGGAGTAATTTTTATTACGGCAGCCATCGCACCCGGATTTTCGGTCGCCGCCTTATCCATAAGCTCGCCTCTCTTGCAAACGAGTTTGAAAGCTTCTTCGTCCGAAAGAATACCCGAAAAAGCAAGAGCCGCAATTTCGCCGAGTGAAAAGCCTGCAACGCAGTCAGCCTTAACACCCTTTTCTTCAAGGAATCTCGCAGCAGCAAGGTCTGCCGTAAATACACAAGGCTGTGTGTTTACTGTTTTGCAGAGTTCTTCTGTTGTACCCTCAAAGCACTGTGCAGATGTACCTTTGCGGATACCGTCTGCCATATCATATACGCTTTTGGCTGCGGCAGAAGCGTTGTAAAGTTCCTTTCCCATTCCGCTGTACTGTGCGCCCTGGCCTGAAAAAACAAATGCTATTTTACCCATTTTGTAGCTCCATTCAATACTTCTTCAGCCTGAGCAAACATTTCTGTAATGATTTCTCTTGCAGGCTGTTCTTTTTTTACCATTGCGGCAACCTGACCTGCAAGAACCGTACCGTGCGAAACATCGCCCTCTCTTACAGCAAGTCTTAATCTGCCGACACCCATCTTTTCAAGTTCTTCGTCACTTACTTCTGATGAGTTGTATTCTGCCTTTGTATATTCACGGGTAAAGGAATTACGGATAGCGCGAACAGGATGACCGAGTCTTTTACCTGTTACAACTGTATCAATATCCTTTGCCTTTATGATTTTGTCCTTGTACTCCTGTGCGATTGTACATTCTGTGGCAACCAAAAATCTTGTGCCTACTTGTACACCTACAGCGCCGAGCATAAATGCCGCAGCAATCTGTCTGCCGTCTGCAATACCGCCTGCTGCAATTACAGGAATGTTTACCGCGTCAACTACCTGCGGAACAAGAGCCATTGTGGTAAGGTCGCCTACATGGCCGCCTGACTCACCGCCCTCTGCAATAACTGCGAATGCACCTAACTTTTCCATCTTTCTTGCAAGAGCAACGCTCGGAACTACGGGGATAACTTTAATACCTGCATCAAGCCACCTCTGCATATACTTACCGGGGTTGCCTGCGCCTGTTGTAATAACCTTTATGCCCTCTTCGATAACAACCTGAACCGCCTCTTCGACAAACGGACTCATAAGCATAATATTTACACCGAAAGGCTTGTCTGTAAGTTCTTTACACTTTTTAATTTCGGCACGGAGCTGTTCTCCGTTTGAATTCATTGCGGCAATAAGGCCGAGACCGCCTGCGTTTGAAACACCGGCTGCAAGAGAAGCGTCTGCTACCCAAGCCATACCGCCCTGAAAAATAGGAAATTCAAGACCGAGTGATTTATCAATAACGGTAGAAATCATATGTACATTCTCCTTTTTTGTATTTCTGCGTCTGCTTTGTATTTTTGAGCATAACGCAAAACAACATTTGTTCATAATTGCAGTTTTACACTATTGTTTAAATACTACCGCAAATTACATAAATTGTCAATACACATAATGCAAAATAGTGTAGTTTACATCAACAAGCAATTTTAATCTTTTTTATTTTTATTGGCAATCCACATAGTTTATTAATAACTTTTAAAAATCTTTAACTGCAATAGTCCTCCACTGCTCTTCTAAGCGCTTCCTTCCCTGTAATTTCGACACCTTTTTCAAGTTGCATTACATCGCTTTTCGGCAAATTTGAGGACATAGTTCCCGTTTTCAGGTAAATATTACCGCTTTCTTTATAATAAACATTCAGATAGCCGTCCTCTATTTTCAGGATAAAAACATCTTCCTCACACTTATCCTCGGTATTGCTCTGCTGTACGGTTTGAGCCGACGCATCTGTACCTGCGGTAAATAAATTTCCCGTTACCGCACAAGCTATTAATATGATTCCTGTTGCGCAAATAAGCTTTTTCACATCAAAAACTCCCTGTAATTTGCTAAATTCAATACTTTCTCGGCAATAAATTCAGCTTTATTTTTAACTGTTTTAACTATATATTTCCGCTTATTTGTATTATTATACATATATTACATTATATTATATAAAATTTTCCTTTGTAAAAGGCTTATTTTTTAAGAAAAATTTGGCTTTTTATATTTATTTTTTTATTCTCAAGTGGTATAATAATCATTAACTGATATTTTTTGTTTTTGGATAAAATTTAAGAGATTAACTTTGTTTTTGTCAAAGAAGGAGAAATTATGCGTAACAAGCGTGAAACAGACATCAGTCAATATAAAGATATTCAGCCGGAGATTAACCCTGCCGTTCGCAAGGTAAATCCGATAAAAAGATTTTTCAAGGCACTCGGTAAATTTATTTTTACAATTTTCTCGGTATGCGTTGTTGCGGGTCTTATCGCAGTTATTTCGCTCGGAATTTACATTGCGAGCCTTGCATCCGAACCGACAGGCATTGACCTCAGAGCAAAATCGCTTAACCAGACAAGTTTTATTATGGTACAAAATTCAGACGGCAAGTTTGAACAGTATCAAACTCTTTACAGCACAGAAAACAGAATTTGGGTTGACAACCAAAAGATTCCGCAGGCTATGAAAGACGCCGTTGTTTCCATTGAGGACAAGCGTTTCTTCGACCACCACGGAGTTGACTGGACAAGAACCCTCTCTGCCGTAGTAAGTCTTGCCTCGGGCACAGATTCTTACGGCGGTTCTACAATTACTCAACAGCTTATCAAGAATATAACAGACGACAACGAAGTTTCTCTCACAAGAAAAATGCGTGAAATCTGCAAAGCGCTCAAGCTTGAGAACGAATATACAAAGGACGAAATTCTTGAGGCTTACCTCAATGTTGTAAACTTCGGCAACAACTGTCAGGGCGTTGAGTCGGCGGCTCAGCTTTACTTTGACAAGAGCATTGAAAACTGCTCTATCGCAGAATGTGCGGCTATCGCAGGCATTACTCAAAACCCGTCAAAATGGAATCCTCTTTCTTATCCGGAAAACAATAAAATCAGACGAGAAATCATCATAAACGAAATGTATGACCAGGGCAAAATCACCGAGGACGAATATGATGCCGCTATGAAAGAGTCTGCAAATATGACTTTTGTAGGCTACACAAGCGATCGTGACGATGAAGACGACAACGATGACGGTTACATTCAGAACTGGTACATCGACGAGCTTTTCTATGACGCTCAAAAGGACCTTGCACAATACTACAACATCAGCGAGGACGCTGCGTCTGACAAACTTTACACAGAGGGTCTTAAAATCTACTGCGCTATGGATGTAAGAGCGCAGGAAATGATGGAAAATGCAGCTCAAAACATTGACAAAAGCAACGACCCCGAATTACAGATAGCTATGACGCTTATGGGGTTTGACGGCAGAGTAATCGCTACCGTAGGCAGCTCAAACAAAAAGACAGAGGCTTTAAGCTGGGACAGAGCGACAGAGTCATCTCTCCAGCCGGGTTCTTCTATCAAGCCTGTTGTAGTTTATCCTTATGCAATCGACAACAAGATGCTTTACTTCTCATCTCAAATTGAGGACGCACCGCTCGAAAAGTACGAAACTAACGAATACGGCGAACTTGTATCGGGTCCTAAGAACTGGTACGAAGGTTACAAGGGCACAATGCTTTTGCCTGACGCTATCGAAATTTCTTCAAACGGTACAGCCGCTCAGGCTATGAAAATGATTGGCGGTCCGAGCGTGGCTTACGAGCAGGTAGTAACAAAAATGGGATTTTCTCACCTTGACGAGCAGGACGCTTACAACTCGGGCGGACTTTCAATCGGTGGTCTTACAGGCGGTGTAACAGTTCGTGAAATGGCTGCTGCTTACAACTATATGGGCAACGGCGGTCTTTACTACAATCCTTACACCTACTACTACATCACAGACTCTGAAGACAATATTATTATCGACAACAGAAACGCTGTTCCAAAGCAGGCTTACTCTCCGACAACAGCCGCTATTATGAACAGACTTCTCCACTACAATGTAACAAACTCAGTGAATACCGCCGCAGGCTCTGCAAGAATCAGCGGTTGGGATATTATCGGTAAAACAGGTACAACCGATGCCGACAAGGACTCATGGTTCTGCGGTATGTCACCATACGCTACACTTGCTATTTGGACAGGTTTTGACTACCCACACACAATTTCAAATACAAATGTTGCAACAAACACCTTTAACAAGGTTATGAGCTCATACCTAAGCGGTATGGAGCACAAGGACTTCAAATTCCCGTCTAACCTTATTGAAGCACAGTACAGTCCTTATTCGGGTCTTATTGTGTCAACCGAAAATGTTTCGGGCAAATATGTCGGTTATTACACAGAAGACAATATGCCTTCAAACGGCGGTTGGGACGGTTACTACGACTCAAGCGATTCCGATGATTACGATGATTATAATTACGATTCATCATCTAATTATTCAGACAGTTCTTATTCCGGTGACGAAAATCACTCAGGCGGTGGCGACGGAGATACTTCTTCTGCCGAAAGCCAAGGCGGTGAAGAGCCTAAGCCTGAAGAAAGCGGCGGAGATACCTCATCTGCCGAAAGCCAGGGCGGCGAAGAACCTAAGCCTGAAGAAAGCGGAGGAAATGTATCTGCTCCGGGAGCTTAAGTCAGTTTATCTTGAAGAACTGTCTGCTTACAGGCAGTTCTTCATTAAATACATAAGGAAGTTATAAATTCCAAACTGAAAGGAAAGGATTTAGAATATGATTTCAGTAGCAATAATGGGCCACGGCGTTGTAGGCTCAGGCGTAGCCGAAATTCTTACAACACACAAACAGAAGCTTTTTGCAAGCATCGGAGAAGAAATTTATGTAAAGCACATTCTTGACCTGCGTGAATTTCCCGACAGCCCTTTGGCCGACAGATTTACAAAGGACTTTAACGACATCTTAAACGACAGAGAAGTAAGAGTTGTTGTTGAGGTTATGGGCGGTCTTAACCCTGCATATGACTTTGTAAAGAAGTGCCTTAAGTCCGGCAAGAGCGTAGTAACATCAAATAAAGAGTTAGTTGCGGCTCACGGTGCAGAGCTTTTACAGATTGCAAAAGACGAAAATGTAAACTTCTTATTTGAGGCATCGGTTGGCGGCGGTATTCCGATTATTCGCCCAATCAGTCAGTGCCTTGTAGCAAATATTGTTGATGAAATTGCAGGTATTTTAAACGGCACAACAAACTTCATCCTCACAAAGATGATTGAAGACGGTATGCAGTTTGACGCTGCCCTCAAACTTGCACAGGATCTCGGCTTTGCCGAAAGAAACCCTGCCGCAGATATTGAAGGTCACGACGCTTGCCGTAAAATCTGTATTCTTGCTTCCCTTGCTTTCGGTAAGCATGTTTATCCGAACTTTGTACATACAGAGGGCATCACCGAGATTACTCTTGAAGATGTAAAATATGCAGAGGCTTACAACTGCGTTATTAAACTTATCGGCAGAGTTAAGCGCCTCGACGACGGCAAGATTGATATAATCGTTGCTCCTATGTTTGTACCAAACAAAAGCCAGCTTGCTAATATTGACTATGAGTTCAACGGCATTATGGTAAGAGGCGACTGCACAGGCGATGTAGTATTCTACGGCAAGGGCGCAGGTAAGCTCCCAACAGCAAGCGCAGTTGTAGCCGATGTAGTTGACTGCTGCAAACACTTAAAGACAAGAAAGTTCTTGTTCTGGGCAGACGGCAACGGCGACAATATTCTTCCTTATGAGGAGTCGGTAACAGCAATGTACATCAGAGCAAACACAACATTCGAGCTTGCTCAGGAAGTATTCGGCTGTATAGATAAAATTGAAAAGGCTGACAGCCCAGAGGGCGAGATTGCCTTTGTAACAGCGCAATTACCCTATGGTGAAATTATTGAAAAAATCGCAGCACTCGAAAGCAGAGGTGCAAAGGTTATTTCAAAAATCCGCATAGGTGATTTATAATTGAAAGAGGAGTAAAAGGACATGAGTTTGATAGTTCAGAAATTCGGCGGTAGCTCCGTAGCAAATGCTGAGCGTGTAATGAATGTGGCTAAAATCGTAACAGAAACATACGCTAAGGGCAACGATGTTGTAGTTGTTGTTTCTGCACAGGGCGACACCACAGACGATCTTATCGCAAAAGCCGAAGAAATTAATCCAAATGGTTCAAAGAGAGAAAAAGATATGCTTCTTGCAGCAGGTGAACAGATTTCTATTTCACTTCTTGCAATGGCTATCGAAAAGCTTGGTTACCCTGCTGTATCACTTCTTGGTTGGCAGGCAGGTTTTGAAACAACCAACATTCACACAAGCGCAAGAATCAAAAAGGTTGACCCAAGCCGTATCCGTCATGAACTTGACAAAAAGAGAATTGTTGTTGTTGCCGGTTTCCAGGGCCTTGCTAAAACAGACGATATTACAACTCTCGGCAGAGGCGGTTCCGATACAAGCGCAGTAGCTATTGCAGCTGCAATGCACGCTGACCTTTGTCAGATTTACACAGATGTAGAAGGCGTTTATACAGCCGACCCAAGAAAAGTTGAAAACGCAAGAAAGCTCAAAGAAATTTCTTATGACGAAATGCTTGAGCTTGCTACACTCGGCGCACAGGTACTCAACAACCGTTCAGTTGAAATGGCTAAAAAATATAACATCGAGCTTGAAGTCCTCTCAAGTATGACAAGAGCATCGGGTACAATAGTAAAGGAGAAAACAAAAATGGAAAAAATGTTAATCAGCGGCGTTGCTAAAGATACAGATGTTGCAAGAATTTCTGTAACAGGTATTCCTAATGAGCCTGGTCTTGCTTTTAAAATCTTCTCAAAACTTTCTGCTAAGGATATCAATGTAGATATTATTCTTCAGTCAATCGGTCACGACGGCAAGAAAGACATCAGCTTTACAGTTCCTAAGTCAAGAGGTGCCGAAGCTGCCGAGGCTCTCAAAGATTACATTGAGAACTTTGACGGTACAGAAATCCTCGTTGACGAGAGCGTAGCTAAGATTTCAATTGTCGGCGCAGGTATGGAAAGCCACGCAGGCGTTGCTACAAAGATGTTTGAGGCTCTTTACGATGCACAGGTAAACATCCAGATGATCAGCACAAGCGAAATCAAGGTTTCTGTTCTTATTGACGAAAACGACGCAGATAAGGCAGTTAAGGCTATCCACGCTAAGTTCTTTGATTAATTTAGAGTTTTATATGCATATCAAAAGCTCCTCGATTGAGGAGCTTTTTTGCTGTAAATATTGTTGCTAAAATTTGTGTAAATTACAGTTTAGCGCACAAAGTTTAGTTTAATAAATTTAAAATTTAGGTCAACCCTATTTAAAGGGTTGCGGATTTGGGCAGAGCCCATAATATCTTTCGATATTACAATTTATCGTGCGCAAACAGCCACGCTGTTTGCGTGCTTGCACTTAAGTTTGGCAAAACAGGCGACAGCCATTATAAGCAGAAACGCTAAAAGCATAGTCAACGCATTGCGTTGACTATGAAAATGAAGTGTATTTTCTTTTATTGCTCTCGCAAAGGCTTTCGCCGTTGTGTTCAAGTTGCCAAACAGCAAGCTGTTTGGCTATCGTTAGTTTACGTAAACAGAAAATATTTGTGGGCTTTGCCCACACCCACGACCTTTAAAAAGGTCGACCAAACCTTTTAGTTATTTATTTTAACATCGCAATAAATTAAGCTAAACCATAATTACCCAATTTTTAATAAAGAAATCTTAATAAAAAGCCAAACAAAAAATCCCGACGGATAAATCCGTCGGGATAAAAAACTTTGGAAATTAAATTACTTAACTTCAACTTCAGCGCCGGCTGCTTCGAGCTTAGATTTGATCTCCTCAGCCTCGTCCTTAGATACAGCCTCTTTAAGAGTCTTAGGTGCGCCGTCAACGAGAGCCTTAGCTTCCTTAAGACCAAGACCTGTGATCTCACGAACAGCCTTGATAACAGCAATCTTGTTGCCGCCAGCACTCTTAAGAACTACATCAAACTCTGTCTGCTCAGCAGCAGAAGAAGCAGCCTCTGCAGGACCTGCAACAGCAACTGCAGCAGCAGCTGATACACCAAACTCATCCTCTACAGCGTGTACAAGCTCTGAAAGCTCGAGAACTGTGAGGCCTTTTAATTCTTCAATAATAGCAGTAATTTTCTCTGATGCCATTTTAATTTACCTCCGATATAATAAGTTGTAAAATTTAAGTTAATATTGCAGATTATTCTGCAGCAGGTTCCTCAGCAGGAGCCTCTTCTGTTGCGGCTGCTAAACAAGCCTCAACACCGCCCTTATCAACAACAGCCTGAATAGCTCTTGCGAAAGAAGCAATCGGTGCCTGGAATGCACCAAGTACATTTGCGAGAAGTACATCTCTTGTAGGAAGTTTTGAAAGAGCTGTGATTGTATCCATATCAATAACAGCGCCGTCAAGGTAACCTGACTTAACCTTAAAGTTATCGTGATCCTTAGCATAGTTGCAGAGGATTCTTGCAGCAGCAGCGTATTCGCTGTCGCTTGTAGCGAGAGCTGTTGTACCCTCAAGAACAGGCTTAATGCCCTCAAGACCTACTTCATCACAAGCACGAGATAAAAGTGTGTTCTTAACTACTGAATAGTGTACATTGTTTTCACGAAGTTCTTTTCTAAGCTTTGTATCGTCCTCAGTATTGATACCCTCGTATGAAACAACTAAACCTGTAACAGAGTTCTTAAGTCTTGCTGTAAGTTCTTCAACGATGACTTTCTTCTGCTCTAAAACACTTTGACTTGGCAATTATTTCACCTCCAAAATTTTTTAAACGCAGTATCTAAAGTTCTTAAAAAACAAGGCAGTCCGATTAGACCTCGGACTGCCGCAAAAATACAAAAATAATGTAAAATTGCATCTTCCTCGGCAGGCGGTATAACCTTTATGCATATTGCACCTGCTGTCTTTAGAACAGCGAATTTATATTCACACCAAAGGTGTAAACATTAAAGTAATTATAATCAAACACCAAACTTAGCAGGTGAAATACGAACGCTTGGTCCCATTGTTGATACAATGGCAACTGAACGAATGTACTGACCCTTTGCAGCAGCTGGCTTAGCCTTTACGATAGCTTCCATAAGTGTATCGAAGTTCTCGCCGAGCTTTTCTGCGCCAAAGCTTACCTTACCGATTGGGCAGTGAATGATGTTTGTTTTGTCAAGACGGTACTCAATCTTACCTGCTTTAGCTTCTTTAACAGCCTTAGCAATGTCAGGAGTAACAGTACCTGCCTTTGGGTTTGGCATAAGACCACGAGGACCAAGGATTCTACCTAAACGACCTACAAGACCCATGCAGTCAGGAGTTGTGATAAGAACATCAAAGTCCATCCAGTTTTCCTGCTGAATCTTCTGAGTCATATCCTCAGCACCTACAAAGTCAGCACCTGCTTCCTTTGCAAGCTCCTCATTAGCGCCCTTACAAATTGCAAGAACTCTAACATTTTTACCTGTACCGTTAGGGAGTACAACAGCGCCTCTAACCTGCTGGTCAGCGTGACGGCTGTCAACACCGAGCTTTACATGAAGCTCAACGGTTTCATCAAACTTAGCGGTGCTTGTCTTGATAACAGTTTCAAGAGCCTCGCCTGGTTCGTATAATTTTGATTTGTCAACGAGCTTAGCTGCGTCAACATATTTTTTACCGTGTTTCATCAGTTTTCCTCCATTGATAGGTGGTCAATCGGGAATTCCCTCCCACCCGGATAATTAGTCAACTACTGTAATACCCATGCTTCTTGCAGTACCTGCAACCATGCTGATTGCAGCTTCAAGAGAACCTGCGTTAAGGTCCGGCATTTTCTGCTCTGCGATCTTTGTGATCTGCTCACGAGTAATCTGAGCTACCTTTGTCTTGTTTGGTACGCCAGAACCACTCTCAATGCCACAAGCCTTCTTAAGAAGAACTGCTGCCGGTGGAGTTTTAGTAACGAAAGTGAATGAACGGTCTGCATAAACTGTGATAACAACAGGGATAATAAGACCTATGTCATTCTTTGTGCGCTCGTTAAAATCCTTTGTGAACGCAACGATATTTACGCCGTGCTGACCAAGAGCAGGTCCAACAGGCGGAGCCGGAGTAGCCTTTCCGGCAGGTATCTGTAACTTAATTAAGCCAACTACCTTCTGAGCCATTGTGTTTGCACCTCCAAAATTCGTGGTAAATTGCGGGACACCACTATGTAGGTTCCCTCCCACAGGGAACATTTTGTTCCCAATAATAAGCCGTAAGGCAAATTATCTGCGATTAATCCTCAAGCAGTTCAGCCTGACCTAACTCAAGCTCAACCGGAGTTTCTCGTCCGAACATTGAAACAATGACACGGACATAGTTTTTGTCAGCGTCGATTTCCTCAACCACACCGACAAAATCATCAAGGGGACCATCGATAATACGAACTGAATCGCCCACCGAGTAGTTCACCTTTACAGAGCGGGTTTCAACGCCCATTCTGTAAACCTCAGCATCTGTAAGTGGAACAGGTTTAGATCCCGGTCCTACAAATCCTGTGCATCCTCTGATATTTCGTACTACATACCACGTTTCATCAGTGTAAACCATCTTAACAAATACATAGCAAGGATAAATTTTATTTTCAACCTCTTTTGTTTTGTCGCCAACGGTTTCGGTTACGATTTCTGTAGGTACTTTAACATCAACAATCATATCCTGAAGATTTCTGTTCTCTGCAGTTGTCATTAAGTCAGCTGCTACCTTATTTTCGTAGCCGGAATAAGTATGCACTACATACCATTTTGCTTCTTGATCTGCCATTTACTTTCTTCCTTTCGTAAGTTAGTAATAACAGAGATTAAGCTGAAGTGTTCATAACTAAGCCGAGCAGAGCGAAAAGTCCTCTGTCAAGGCCGAAAATGAACAGTCCCACAACTACAATTACGCCGATAACAATACCGAAGTTCTTTGTAGTCTGCTTTGGTGAAGGCCAAGTAATTTTCTTGAGTTCACCCTTGCACGCACTGAGGTACTTAAAAAGCTTTTGAAAAACATTCTGTTTGTTTTTCTTAGCAGGTTTCTTGGCATCCGCTTTCTTAGCGTCAGCCTTTTTAGCTTCAACCTTTTTGTCAGCCATTTTAAACCTCCATTATTTTGTTTCCTTGTGCGGAGTGTGTTTCTTACAGAAACGGCAGTACTTGTTCATTTCAAGTCTGTCGGGACTGTTTTTCTTGTTTTTCATTGTGTTGTAATTACGCTGTTTGCACTCTGTGCAGGCCAATGTGATTTTAACTCTCATAACGGCACCTCCCGGTTTTTTCGGAATATTTTAGCCTCCCTCAATAGGGCAGAAAAATAAAGCCCCTTTCAGAGGTATAACTATTCTATCATATACAAAACACTAAGTCAAGTGTTTTTTCGCAAAAAATCGCAGTATTTCTGCTTTTATATAAGATTAATCATTAAGTGTCGATGCTTTAGAAACATTCTTTTTCTTCGGCTTTTCGGGCTTAACCTTTTTGCCCTTGTATTTTCTTGCGGCTTTTGCGGCCTTTTTCAGATCATCGCTTAAATACTCAAACACTGTGTTGAACTGCTCATCATCAAGTGCATTGAGCAATACTATGGTGATAATTGCGCGTGTGTCAACATCGCCGTTGTTGTACTGAAGATTAAAGATACCAACGAGTTTTTCAAGCTGCGGCTTTGTTGCGGATTTTACATAATCAACAATCTTCGGAGCAATCTTTTCTTTTGCGAAAGTTGCGCCTCTGAACGGAAAATATCCGTCCTCTTCGTACTTGATTTCCTCTTTAAGTTCAGGGAAAACAGCTACAAAGCGCTTTGCAAGGAACTTTGGATCCGCATTGCCGTCATCGTCCTTTTTCTTTTTCTGCTTAATCTGCTTTGCACGCTTAACGGCAACAGCGCCCGAAACGCCCTCGATAAAGTCGTTTGAAATACTCTCGACATCTTTCTGTGTGCTTTCTTCGTCAAGCATCCATGTGGCAAGAGTTTTCCACTCGTTGTCAGGTCCTTCCTCTGTCATAGTACAGGTGCGCAGTACCATATGAGTTTTTTCTTTGTAATAAACTACCGAATAAGCAACATTTTCGCTTGTAAAAAGCGCTACAATTTCCTGCTTGTCATCGGCCGCTACCTTTTGTCTTGTATATCCGGCAGGAGCAAGCTGAGCCTCAACCTTACCTGCAATATATTCAAAAGCATTTTTTATTTCCAAAGTCATACATCCTTTCTAAATGTATTCACCAATATATTATACAGTTAATATGTGCACTTGTCAATTACAGAAAAGGGCAACGGCACGCATTATTTTTTTGTTTTAACTTGAAACCGATGCCTTTATATGTTATTATTAAGAGGTATAATTTTATGCAATAACGAAAAGAAGGTTTTAATATGTCTTCAGCTAATGCCATCGGTGTGTTTGACTCCGGGCTTGGAGGATTGAGTGCGGTAAGAGAATTTCTGCACATTCTTCCAAATGAAAATATAATATACTTCGGCGATACGGGCAGAGTTCCCTACGGAAACCGAAGCCGAGAAATCATTACAAAATATGCTTTTCAGGATACAAATTTTTTGCTTGAGAATAATGTAAAAATGATTGTTGCCGCCTGCGGTACGGTAAGTTCTGTTGCAGGCAAAAAGCTCGAAAGCGACCTGCCTGTTCCTTACACAGGCGTTATAAATCCGACTGCCTTTGCTACTGCAAAAAAGACAAAAACAGGCAGAATCGGCGTTATAGCCACAGCCGCTACAATAAGCACACATAACTACAAGGCTCGTCTTGAAAAGTTAAATCCCGAATTTAAGGTATTTGAAAAGGCTTGCCCTCTCTTTGTTCCGCTTGTGGAAAACGGATTTATACATAAAGACGATCAGATTGTTCGCCTCACAATAAAGCATTACCTTACGGAGCTTGTGGAAAATGATATTGACACACTCATTTTGGGCTGTACTCATTATCCGTTGCTTGCAGATGCGATTTCAAGCGTAATCGGCAACAGCATTGAGCTTATTGACTCCGGCTACGAAACCGCTTTATACACCAAAAAGGTGCTCGGAGAAAATAATCTTCTCAACAACAGCACCGAGCAAGGCGCTTCATCATTCTTTGTAAGCGACACTCCCGAGGGCTTTGAAAGCGTTGCGGAGTTATTCCTTGGCAAAAATATGGAGCACACAGTAACTCAGATAAACATTGAGAAATACTGATAATCGGAGGAATTTATGGAAAAAGATAAAAATCCCTATATGATTTCGATTGTCGGCGAACAGCAAGTTGACGGTCAGGACGACCGCATAGAGGTGCTTACCGAGGGCAAATATATGATGAAAAACGGTCATTTCTTTATAAATTACAAGGAATATGACGAGGATTTGCCCGATAAGTTTTTTAACAACCTTGTCAAGGTGGAGGACGAAACCGTTACGATTTCACGCAAAGGACCGTTAAGTTCTCAACTTATACTTGAAAAAGGCAAAAGACATCAGTGTATGTACCAAACCATTGCGGGCACGCTTTCAATCGGTGTGTTTACAAAAACGCTGAACAACAATCTTAACGAAAACGGTGGTTCACTTGAGGTTATCTACACTCTTGACTTCAACTCGGACCTTGTGAGTGAAAACCGATTTAAAATAGACATTGAAAAGAAGAAAGAGGTAGAAAACAATGAACATTTATGCTGAAGCAATCGGCAAGCTTAAACTTGCAATTAATTCTGCCATTGAAAAGGCAATTTCAGAGGGTAACCTGCCACAGGCAGAATTACCCGATTTTATTATAGAAACACCTGCCGACAGATCACACGGCGACTTTGCAACAAATGCCGCTATGGCTGGCGCAAAGGCTTTCCGTATGCCTCCTTTTAAAATTGCACAGGCTATCACATCACACCTCGACCTTGAGGGTACAATGTGCGAAAGATTTGAAACCGCAGGTCCGGGATTCATCAACTTTTTCCTCGGTTCAAAATTTTATTCCGCAGTAGTAAACAGCGTACTTGAAAATCCGGAAACCTACGGCAATTCGGATTTTGGCAAGGGCGAAAAGGTAATGGTAGAGTTCGTATCCGCAAACCCTACAGGCCCTATGCATATGGGTAACGCAAGAGGCGGCGCACTCGGCGACTGTCTTGCCGCTGTTCTTGATAAGGCAGGCTACAATGTATGGCGTGAATTTTATGTAAACGACGCAGGCAATCAGATTGAAAAGTTCGGCTGCTCACTCGAGGCCCGTTATCTTCAAATTTTTAAGGGTGACGAAATCGTATTCCCCGAGGACGGTTATCAGGGCGTTGACATAACAGAACTTGCACAGGAATATGCCGACATTCACGGCGACAGCCTTGTAAATGTATCTTCCGAAGAGCGCAAAAAAGCTCTTGTAGATTTTGCACTTCCTAAGAATATAAGCAAAATGCAGAGCGATATGGCAAAGTACAACATCACCTATGACAAGTGGTTCTTTGAGAGTGAACTTCATAAGAGCGGCGCTGTAAAGGCGGTTGTTGACACACTCACGGAAAAAGGACTTACATATGAGCAGGACGGCGCTGTATGGTACAAGAACAAGCAGGTACTTACAGAAAAGCTCTTAAAGCAGGGCAAAACTCAAAAATACATTGACAATCTTGAATTAAAAGACGATGTCCTCATCCGTCAGAACGGCAACCCTACTTACTTTACAGCCGACATTGCTTATCACAAAAACAAATTTGACAGAGGTTTTACAACTCTTATTGATATATGGGGCGCAGACCACCACGGTCATGTAATGCGTATGAAAGGCGCAATGGACGCTATCGGCTATGACGGCGACAAACTCAATGTTGTGCTTATGCAACTTGTAAAACTCGTTAAAAACGGCGAAATCGTAAGGATGAGCAAGCGTACAGGTAAAGCAATTCAGCTTGGCGACCTCCTTGAGGAAGTACCTGTTGACAGCGCAAGATTCTTATTCAACACCCGTGAGGCAAATACACAGATGGACTTTGACCTTGACCTTGCGGTTGCACAGGACAACCAGAACCCTGTATATTATGTTCAGTATGCACACGCAAGAATTTGCAGTATCATTAAGGCGCTTGCAAAAGACGGAATTAACCCACGCAAATGTACAGATGCGGAGCTTGCACTTCTCACAGCGCCCGAAGAAAAGGAGCTTATCCACCACCTCGCATCATATACAAATGAGATTGAGAGTGCGGCTAAGGACTATGACCCAACCAAGATTACCCGCTATGTAACACAGCTTGCAACACTTTTCCACAAATTCTACAATGCGTGCCGTGTTAAGGGCGAAGACGAGGCACTCACACAGGCAAGACTTGCACTTTGCGAAAGCGTAAAGGTTGTAATCAAGAATGTTCTTACAATGTTCAACATCTCTTGCCCTGAGAGTATGTAATTTTAAATTTAATATTTTCAATATAAATAAGGTCTGCAAAGTTTTTAGCTTTGCAGACCTGTTGTTTTATTCGCTCTTCCACTCAAGATACGGACCATCATATTTAATTGTAGTAAATATGCCGTCTTTTATTTCCTGTTTATTATAGTGTCCATAGAGTAATTCTAACTTTTTGTTCACTGTATCGTATCGTTCTCCTATCATAACCGATGAAACCGATGAAATATCAGCCGCAAGTGCAGTATCTGCATAATTTAAATACAAATAATTATTATAATAATAAACATCAGGTTCGTTTATCCCAATCTCAAACAACTCTGTTTCATCAAAAGTATCAAGCAATATTTCATAGCATTTTCGTTTAGCAAGTCCGGTATTATCACCTCTTCCTATATAATATAATTTATTGTTTTCTGTATCAAACGATAAACTGTATGCAGAATTTTTACTTACGGTTTCAAAATCCGAGCCATCTTTCTTTATACGACAGACTTTATTTTCTCCTTTAGACGAGTAATTCGCAAAATAAAGGTAATCGCCATACACTTTCATATCTTTTAAATCATAAAAATACAACTGATTTTTAGTATCACTTTCCGGTTCAAAATCATTATACATAAATTCTTTGCCGGAACCGTCAAGCTTCATTTTATATAAACCTGAATTTTCAAAATTAAAACTGTAACTGCCACCGTCAGGAGTATATCCGTTATTAAAATAATAAATATATCCGTCATCTATTGTATATGAAGATGCAACAACATCATACCAATCTACTTCCTTACCGTCAAAACTCATTTTGCCTATTTTATATAAGCTATCTTTTGAAACAGCACTCATATAATCCATAGACGGTTTAATAATAAAGTATAGGTATTGTCCGTCAGTTTTTAAATCATATATTAATTTTGAACCATACTCATCAGCAAAAGCATCTGAATTAATAGTAATCTCTTCTTTTTTTAATATGTTTTTATTATCGGTAAAAGTGTATTTATACAAATTACTTTCTTTTACACAATATATAGCATTATTTATATACACACTTTTATATTTACTTAGTTTTTCAGGTGCAATATTATCAACATATTGTACATTATTATTGTCTTCAGTCGCTTCACAACCAACAGCACTTAACTCTCCGTTTTTGCCTAAATTAACTATTATACCTGCATCTAAATAATAGTCATTGCCATTATTATTAACAACAACTTCATTACCTGTTGATGTTTTTTCGGCTGACGAACAACCCGAAATCACAGTCATACCTATTACAGGCAATAACAATAAAGCGAATAATTTGTTTTTCTTTTTCATAATTGCACTCTCCTCAATAATTTATTACGACCATTTTCTAAATATTATATTCATATCATTCATATATTTAAGTTCTGCCTGAGCCTGTTGTGAATAATATGCGTCCAATGCTGTGTTGCACTCAATTTTCTTTAATGTGCGATTATTTTTTGATTCAATTTCTGCTTTCCTTACAGTTTCTCTGATTAACCTATCCCCTTTATTCTTCATATCTAATAAATCACTATAAATTCTGCTTTGATTATCGATTATAGTATCGAGCTTACTGTTTATCTCGTCTACTGTATATTGTAATCTGTCTGTTTTTATTTCTCTTTTTACAAGATAATATAATCCGTCGGTACCGCCAAGGTGATCGGTAATTTTAAGTCTTAAAAATTCATTCATATATCCTATAGGAATAATTCCCCAATAATTCTTATCAATGCCGCTTTTTAAATACATATCATACAATAATCTGCCGGACTCGCTCATCTTTTGTTTCAGCATATTTCTCTTAGCAATAAGTATTCTCTTTTCAGCCAATTCTGCATTTACCCTTGCGGTATCATTATCTATTTTTTCAAGATAGTTTTTATATGCTCTTTCATACTTTCTCTTTGCTCTGTCTTGTTGTTCCGATTTCTTTGCAAAAGTAATAATACTGCCTATAATTAAACCAATTGCAATCGCAATTACAAAACACCAAAAGCCAAACACCAAGCCACTGCCCAATGCCGAAAATTTAGCACCGCTTAAGGCTCCTCCTCCTGCTTTTTCTAATTTAATAAAAATATTTATTATGCTTATGATGAAAGCTATCAAAACACTTGCTCCTGCACTTTTTCCGATATAATTATCAAAATCGGCATAAACCGTTCTTTTTTCAGGTTCAGAAAAGTGTTCTTGTTTTCCAAGTCTTGATATTTGTCCGTCTAAATCATTTAATACATTTTGCATAAGATAAATATTCTGTTCCATATTATAGATGGTTTGTATTCCTCGTTGAAGTTCACTCATACCGCAATACCTCTCTCGAATTTATAACCGAATGGTTATTATATAAAGATTTTATCACAATTAATGTTATTCTGTCAATAGTAAATAATAAAAAGGGTGATAGAATGCATTACTATAAAAGATTGAGAGAATTAAGGGAAGATCACGATTTAACGCAAAAAGATGTAGCCGATTATTTGCAAATGAAACAACCGCAGTATTTCCGATACGAAAGCGGAAGCAGGGATATTCCCTCGGAGGTTTTAATATCTCTTGCAAAGCTGTACAAGGTTTCTGTCGACTACATTTTAGAATTGAAAGATACAACCAATTAATTTTTATAAACAAAAGCTGTCGCAAACCAAAAGATTGGGCAACAGCTTTTTAACATTTTATTGTAATTATGTTAATTTTAAAAGAGGCAATATCTCAAACTTAATATTAAGCTGAATGATATTAAAATTTAGGTCAAGCCTTTAAAAAGGCTTGACCTAAATTTTTTAATTATTTGGCTTAAATCGTGTGCTAAACCATAATGTATTAATGTTACCCAATATTTAGAACAGAAACCATAATCCAAAGATTTAAGTTTTATCAATCAAATAAGTTTTTTATTTTCTTAGTGTATGCTGACAGCATACACTTTTTTATTTTTATTTTTATATAATAATGTCAACGGATTTACTTAAGGAGTCCTGCAAATAAAAGTCAAGCCATAAAATGAAAACATCATCTAATTTGATATTGGAAACAGTCAGGGAATTTTGCGCACGGTTTTTCTCACCGACAATAAAATTAGTTAGCTTGTTTCGATAACGGGTTAAATCCCTTAACTGATGAATATCAGCCGGAGGAATAAAGCTACCGTTAATTAAATCATGCTTAAAAAGGTCAGCAATCCATTTGGCATCCCTTTTGTCAGTTTTCTTTCCCTTAATTGCTTTAACATATTTTGGGTGAGTCAAAACAATATTGCAGGACAATTCAAGAATGTTGTAAACAGGAATCCAATATTTGCCCGTGGATTCCATACAAACATCCTTACAATCTTTCTCTTTGAGCCAAGTTGCACATCGTTTCAGTTGATTAGTAAAAGTCGAAAAACGATTGCTTTTGTAGGTGGTAATATCCTTGTTGTCGGTAGTTGCAATGCAACAATAGATAAAGGTTTTGTGGACATCTATTCCACAGCAAACAGGATAAACAATTTTTAACATAACACATCCCTCAAAATTAATATTTTGAGGAAACAAACAGGGACTAGATGCTCACTGAAAGATGAGTAGTATATCTCTCCAAAGATAAGTTTACAGGGTTCAATGCCCTAATTAATTGTGCTTGAAAGAGCATCCGACACACATAAATATTCAGTTCAGTATACGCTGAGCCTACTCACCTCTTCGTGCTCTGTAGTGTGTTTGCTTTCTCAAGTACATTCTAACAATTTTTACATAGCTTTACTACAAGTTGCTTTCATTTATTTTTGTGCCTTGTAGCAAGGCGGAAAGGAATGGTCATAATTATGAAAAATACCGTTAAGAAAAATTTATGTACATTTATAGCTGTTATTGTTGCGGCGTCTGCTACAATAGTTTTTGCCGGATGCTCCGACAATGGAGCACCGCAGACTTCGACAGGCAGTGAGGGAGTTGCAAGTCAAACAAGCGATGATGCATCTGCTGTATCACAGACAAAACAACCGGAAAAGAAGAGAGAAACAATTAAAATTGATGATATTGCATGGAATGTGGATCAAGGAATTGTTGACGGTGAAAAATATGTTCTTTTAGACTATACAAACAATTCAAAATATACAGTTACGGATTTTGAAATGACATTTAAAGAAAAAGGCTCGGTAACGGAAGAGGACAAGGAAAATTTCTACAACGAGATTAAAGATAAATTTTCAATGAGTGATGATGATATTTCCGAATTAAAACAAAGGGATATTTCTATGCACGCAGAAACCGAAAAAATTGTTGAACCCGGAGAATCCGCAAAAAATATAAACTGCTATTATTACAGCGGTATTTATTATTTAAAAGACATGAATCACTTTAATTTGGTTGAACCCGATGTTGCTACCATAAAATACATTAATGACAATAAAATCTACACTTCATATTATGATTTCAGCACTAAAAAATATTCAGAAGATGAAAATACCGAAGAGGCATATTATTGGACCACATCGGAACTCGGCACAAAAATTCCTAAGCCTGATGTAAAGGTGGTAAAGAAATCCATAGATAATGAAGATTCTTTTGGATTTGAGGCTTACGGTTTATCTTTAGACCAATTTAACGAATATGTTGACAAATGCAAGCAACTCGGCTTTACCGTTGACGAAAGCAGTTATGAGGGTCATTATTCCGCAGATGATAAAGACGGCTATAATGTATATCTTTCATACAAAGAAGATGACGATTATATGACCGTAACCATTGATGCTCCGTCAGAATAAACAATACACTAAAAGGGATCTTGTACAAGGTTCCTTTTTTTAATTATGTTAATTTTATATTTCAAATTATGGTTTATCGCACTGTTGAAGCTAAATAATTTAAAAATTTAGGTCAAGCCTTTTTAAAGGCTTGCGGGTTTGGACAGAGCCCATAATATCTTATGTTATAACAAATTATTATGCACTGACTGCTTGCTGTCAGTGTGCGTGAAACAAAGTTTAACAAAACAGGCGGCAGCCATATAAACAAAAACAGTCAACGCATTGCGCTGACTATGAAATAAAGTATATTTTCTTTAGTTGCTATCGCAAAGCCTTTCGCCGTTGTGCTCAAGCCGCAAAACAGCGAGCTGTTTGACTATCGTTAGATTGCATAAATGGAAAGTATTTGTGGGCTTTGCCCACAACCTTTGAAAAGGTCGACCAAACTTTTATAATTGCTTTTCTGATTTGTTCCGCTAAACCATAAATTACCCCAACTTTTGATAAAGAACCTTATTTCAATCAAAAACGGCAGCACTTGTGAATTTAATTTCAAAGTGTTGCCGTTTAATTATTAATTATTTTTCAAGAAAATCAACGAATTTCTCGCCGAGAACCTCTCTCGAATATACCTTACTGATTTTATCATAGTTACTTCTGAGTTGGTCATCTGTAACCTGTGGGAACTTACGAATCTTATCGAGCAAGTCTGCATACGAAGTATAAATACAGCCGTCAATGCCGTTAAGAACTTCCCTCGAACCTGTGTTCTCTGTACAATAAACCATCTTTCCGTTGAGGATAGCCTCAATATACGGCATACCGAATGAATGGTTGAGAGTAAAGTCAACAACCGCATCGTGATTTTTCATCTGATTTTTCGGATTAGAAGTTTCGCCGCAATAACAAATATAATCTTCAACCTCGTTATCAAAAATCTTATCGAGAAATTCGTTAAGATAGTCGCCCGTACCGTAAACATCAATTACAATGTCATCAACATTCTGCTCTTTAAGATACTTGGCAAAGCCGATAAGATTGTTAATGTCAGCCTCACGCTCATGGCTGATTCTCAACAGATACATACCGAGGAAGTAATCACGCTCCGGCACATCAACTTTCTTTTTATTATCGTCCTCTTCTTCCGCTCCTATGTCCTCTCTTGCCACACTTCGGCTTGACTCAAGAGTATTGCCGAGCACGATATAATCCTTATAGTTTTTAAAATTAAATTTATCAATGTAAAGCTGACGGTTTTCTTCACTTACAAATACAGCCTTGCCGATGTCGATTTTCTCCATTTTATTAACAATGTCGGGAAAAAGCTCATTTACAAGTGCGGCTGTACAATGGAAGAAATAGATTTTCTCCTCAATTTTCTCCGATGTAGCGTCATTAAGGAAAAGGTGGAGAGATTCTCTTGTTGAAATTACAGTCTTACTGTTTATATTCTCAAGTTTCTTTCTCATTGCCATACCTGCATACGGAGAAAGATTCTGTCTGCTGCAATCGCAGTCAAGGTGACCGTAAAGTCCTTTCCATCTAAAGAAGCCACGCTTTAAAAGTTCAATCTTTCTGCGTGAATTTGCCTTATACAATGCTGTAAGCTGCAATCCGTAAGGCATTTCCTTTGGCTTTGCGGTGCACTTTAGCGACAAAAGCTCTACAAGATAGTTTTTCTCAAGCAAAGCCTCCGCAAGCGAACGGGTAGCAAAAACCGTACCGCCTACACCGTAGAAATTATAACCGAGGAATGTTACCTTATTCTTCTGAATTGAAGAAAATTCCTCATACATTCTGTCAATATGAGCGCCGCTCTCTATAAAGTCATAGTCAATCTCTTCCGGAAGTCTTGACTTAAAGAACGGGTTTATCGTATAGGTTTCGTCGGCAATAGCGTCAACAAGCTGTCTTGCTTTTGTGTAAGAGCACTGCTCAAGCTCCTCTACCTCGCAGTAAAGGTTACGCTTTGCAAGGTAATTCTTCAAATCAGGCTGATACAAAATTACAGGCTTATTGAGCACCGTAAAGTCAAAGCCTACCGAAGAATAGTCTGTAATGAGAACATCATTTTTCGCAAGTTCGTCAAGCACATCTGTTTTGTGCGAATGAATAAACTTGATTCTGTCTGTCTTTGCACATTCCTTAAATTCTTCGATTTTCTCTTCATCAAAAAATTGGTGCAAACAAACCGTAAAAACGGAATTTGTTTTATCAAGATAATCGGCAAGTTTTTGGCTTGAAAGCACACCCTTAATCTGATGCATAAGCATCTGTGTCATATAGTTGTCGCCAAGGTACTCTCTCCATGTCATAAACCAAAGTATATTCTTGCCGTTGTGCGGCTGTGCATGGTATGCCTTGTGGCGCTTTACAAGCTCAATGTAGCGTGGCGGATAAATTCCGTAGTAAAGCTGATAATCTTTGAATTTATTGTAATCCATAAGAGTGGGCTTAATGTTCTTGTTGTAATACAAAAAACGGAACATATTATTATTGTAGCCATAGCCCTTATATTCAATAGCTTTAATGCCAAGTGTGCCGTGCTGTAAGTAAATAAGAGGCTTTTCTATGAAAAAGTCTGTCTTAAAAAAGCCGAGCTTTGTAGGAGTAATATCCTTGTAACTCAAAGAAACAAAGTACATATCGGCATTTAAGTAAATCTTAAAATGCTTTACTGTGTTTTTCCAAACAACAAAACTCTTTTCTTTGTCAGAAAGAGAGGCGTAGGTTTCTTTATTGGCGGCATTTTTTTCAAGCACAATGTACTTGTCTATACCGTCCCTGCGGCGTACTACCTGTTTCCAAAAATAATATGAGTTATTATTTGAGGTTGCGGCAAGATTTTCGCCAAACAGCCATATAAAATTTCTACCCATCAAATTACTCCTTTAGTATATGGTTTATGCCTCGGTAATTTTACCGAAACCGCAAAATGCAAATTAAATAAACTAAAATTACAGCTCAAAAGTTGATTTTTCAGGCAAAAGTTTTTCAAATGCGTCAATGACGCCCTGCTTTTTCACCTCAAAATCCGTAGTTTCGGCTGTATCGTTAATACAAATCATATTATGCTTTTGTGAAGGAATATCCCTGCACAAATCGGGATAATTATACTCCTTGACATGATAGCAGTATGCAAAGCTGTCCCTGCGGACTGTATAATTGCCTGCCGCCAACTGCCAGAACTTCATAAGCCACTGGTTTACATTGCCTGTTTTTCTGAATTTATCCATACAGGTAGAATCCAGCGCATCGTATTCTTTTTCCCAAATTTCTTCAAAAGTCGCTTTCATAAAACTCGACGGAGTGTGCTGATAGTAAAAGCCCGGGAACCAATGCCACGGCAACAAAAGCGTCGTTTTTAACTGATTTTTCATTCCGTTCTTACCGCTATACCACTTTTTCCAGTCACGCTTAAAAACTTTTTCCTTATCGAAATGGTCGTTAATGATAGAAACATCCGCACCGTTAAAGAAACCTGCGCTGTCCTTATTAAAACAAATGCAGTCAAGCGCAAATGTGTCGCAAGGCATACCGTCTTTGAAAAAGTCCTCCGGTTTAGTTGGTGCGGTAATAAACATATCGTCATTAAAATACACAAACTGTTCCGAAAGTCCCTTTATACGGTGCAAATTAAGCTCAATAGTATGTGAATTAAAGGTAGGAAGATACTTTGACGGAATGTAATCTTTATGATTTACAATGTTAAGTTTTGGGTTTGTTGTATCAAGCCACTTCGGCAGATGTCCCCAGGTGACAAAGTGAATTTTATTTACCCAAGGGGCAAACTTTTCCACACCTCTGAACCAATACTGCAAGTTGTCCCAATCTCTGAAACGAACTTCACTGTTGGCATTGGTGACCGTTTTGCCGTCATACTTGGCTTTTTCCTCCTGCCACTGCTTATCGTTGCCGTCAACCCAAATTATTACAAAATCAATCGGGTTTGTGTTTTTCTCTTCCATACATACCTCACGGCCATCTTTCTTTGACAGCCTCGTAATTTCTCTTTGAATTTTCCGTATCGTACAAGTCAAAAAATTCCTTGTGTCTGTTTAAATAAAGCTCTGTGTTCGCAAACGAACGCTGTGCCATCTGCTCTATATAGTTCATAAGTCCCTGTTCTTCGTTATAAACAGGGCCAAATCCGTCCTCGGTATAGTCAAAATAACCTTTGCCGTAGTGCTGCTCCGAAAATCTTTCATAATCAAACTGAAAATACGCAAGCGGCTTTTTCATATAAGCAAAGTCAATCTGCACGCTTGAGTAATCGGTAATCATAAATGCCGAGCTTTTCATAAGCTCCTGCACGGTGTATTCGGGATATTTGCAGATTGTAAGGTACGGATTGCTCTTTGAAAAGCAGTCGATAAATCTCTGCATATCCCTGTGCGGGTAAAACATAACAGTACAGCCGTACTTTTCGCAAATTTCTTCAAGTCGTTTGCTGTTGATTATTTTACTCCAATTTTTAAAATAATCGCTCTCGCAAAAAGCCTTTTTATCATCTTCAATGCTTTTTGAAAGTGCGTCTGTACCGATCCAGTCACGCCATGTCGGCATAATAAGTATCTGATTCGGCACTGTTTTAAAATCGTGAAGCTTGTCCCAGCGGGGAAGTCCGAGCAATTTTACAGTGCCCTCAGGATAACCGTAATTATTGTTTACATACTCCCATTCCCTGTATGTGCTGGTGACAAACATACTCATTTTTGTGTTTTTATAATAAAGAAAATCAATATTTGTAAGAATTACCCCATGTTGTAAAAACACACGGCTGTTGCGCAAAATTCCGTAAACCTCAAGCAGATAGCATACGGCATAGTTCGGCTTTCCGCCCTTTTGAGAACTGATGTTTACCTTTGCGGTAAGATATAAAATCCAGTGGGCAAAACTGCCGTACTTTACGGTTTTGCCGGTTTTTTTGACATTTTCGTAATCAACGCTGTTTTTATACACCGCATAAACGCAGTCCTGCTCGGGGTGATTTTTGCACACATATTCAAAAAAGCAAAATCCGTTGTCCGTTGCCTCCACTCCGTTATCGCACACAAGCCATAAATCTTTTCTGAAAATTTTATACACAAGTGCAATCGGCAAGGCAAATATAAACAGAAAAATATGCAGTATATCTCTCGGTTTTACATCTTTGAGTTTTTCAAAAAATCTTGACATACCGCCACCGTTAAGACATAAACTCTTCGTACAAAGGAAGCACCTCTTCGGTAGTGCCCTGCATCTTTACTACGCCATCGTGCAGCCAAAGAATATTGTCACAGAGCTTTCTGAGTGTGTCGGAACTGTGCGATACAATAACAACGGTTCTGTCTTTGTTCATAATAAGGCTACGCATTTTTTCGTAGCTCTTCTTCTTAAACTTTGCGTCACCAACGCTCAAGACCTCATCAATAAGCATAATCTCGGTTTCGAGAATCGCCGTAATTGAGAACGCAAGTTTAGAGTACATACCGCTTGAATATGTCTTTACAGGGCGGTCAATAAAGTCACCGAGTTCGGAAAATTCAATGATTTCGTCGAGTTTTTCTTCAATCTGCGGTCTTTCAAAGCCTAAAAGCATACCCGAAAGGAAAATATTTTCTCTTCCGCTCAGCTTATTCTGAAAGCCAACGCCGATTGAAAGCAAGGAAATCGAATGACCGTGCAAGTCGATTTCGCCCTCATCAGGTGAAAAAATGCCTGCGATTGCCTTAAGAAGTGTAGATTTACCACTGCCGTTTTTGCCGACAATACCCAAAATCTGACCCTTTTCAACCTCAAAAGAAACACCCTTTACAGCCTCAAAATACTCAATTTTCTTATTCTTTCTCGGTGCAAAAATAGACTTTAAAAGTGAAACCTTTTTAAAACATCTGTATTTAATTTTAACATTTCTGACTGAAATTGCTGATTCTCCCATAATTAAATCACCTTTACATAGCTGTTTTCGTGCTTATAAATCGTTCTGATGCCAATAACACTGATAACGATGCCAACAACAAACCACGCAAGCAATGCCACCCAGTGTGGATCCTGATTATAAATAAGCACTCGTCTTAAATCGCAGATAATAAGAGCTATCGGATTACATTTAATCAAAAGCTCACCCAAAATACCGTCAAGTTTATTTTCGATTGAATAGAAAATACCTGAAATGTAGAAACCAAGCTGCAAAACAATGGTAATTACATTGAGCAAGTCCTCAACAAATACACCAAAGTGGAGCATAATTGTACTGCAGGCAAATGTGATTACCACCAAAAGGGCCATAATCGGCAGTGCCCAGAACATACGCCAGCTCAAAGGCACTTGGTAAATAATCATAAGAAGAACCGTAAGCGCATAGGATACAAGCATCTTAAAACCGTAAACACCGATTTTTTCAAGAATAAATATGTGCTTAGGTATATAAACTTTCGTGACAATCATCTTTTTGGACTGCACGACTTTTACGCAGCTTTTAACAACCTTGCTGAAGAACTGCCAACAGTTAAGACCGATAAATACGAATACCGGGAAATACGGCTCGCCGCTCTTAAATACAAGGATTGCGATAAACGAATACACAAGCATAAAGAAGAACGGATCAAGAATCCACCACAGCCAGCTCAAGAAAGAGCCCGCTACTTCGGACTTAAGTTCCGCCTTTGAAGAAAATACCGTGTAGTTAAAGAATTTTTTGATGTCCTTAAAAAATCTGCTCATCTTTAATAACTCACTTCCAAATCATAAAATTTCATTCTGACACATAATAACCTATCTTGAATTATATCATTATACTGTCAATATTTCAAGTATTGTGTATTTTTCGTGTGACGAATTTTGAGAGCTTTTCTGCAATTTTTCTGTTAAAGAATTTGCAAATAATACACATAATACTTACAATGTCTTAAAAAAAGAATTATTATACAAATTATACTTTACAATATTGTTACATTTAATTCGGCACAGAGTTTTTAACATAATTATAATATAATGTTAAAAACTTTGCCCGATTAAAAAATGACCGCAATCTTTATCGGATTTACGGTCATTTATTTTTTATTCAATTTACATTAATTATTGATATTTTCTTCAAGTTCGTCAACGCTTGTTTCTGTAATTACGGTGTTTCCGTTGTCAAACTTAAAGCTCATATTAAAATAATAATCGCTGTCTTTTCTGATAGCCGCTATGTATTTAAATGTAGTTGTTTTATCACTGTCAATCATTAAATTCAAACTTTGAGAATCATAATCACTGATAAAATATTTATAATTGTCGCTTACAACCGCAATCGGAATAATATAATCGGAAGACAGTCCGTCATAAGGAACTATGTCCGCATCTGTGTCTTCAGACGCTGAAATTTCCTTTAAATATACTTTTTTGCCGCTGTTACTGAAATTATCGGCATTAACGGTAAATTCATATATCGCAAAGGTTTCCGTATCATAAGCAACGCTGTCGTCAAAATCGCTTTCATCTAATGTAGCGCCGCCCGTTTGCAGGTTACTGCCCTTAATATAGGTATCATAAATATATTTTGTGCTCGGCTTTGTTACATCAGTTACTTTTACAGTACCGAAATCGGTATCTGCCTCTTCAAATAAACTGCTGTAAATTTTATCGCAGTTCTTTGTAAAAACAACCTTGCCTTTACTATCGCCGCACTCATAATTATAGTTTATCTTCAAACTGCCGTCCTCTTTACGATTTGAATCACAGCGATATATGGTAAATGTGTCGCTTGTATGCGGTTTTATTGTGAGTTTATCGGGATTTCCGTCAACGCTGACATTTGTAAACGAATAATTCATACTGCTGTCCTTGACGGTAACATTAAAATCATCAAAAGATATTTTGAAATCATCGTCGGTGGTATTTTCAACATAAAAATCAAACTTATACTCTTTCGGGGCATCATATGAGGATGTCATTGACTCTAACGAAAAAGAACCTGTTTGAATATCGGTCATTGTTATGCCGCCAAACAATGTTTCGGCTTTCTCTCCTACTTTGTATTGAGTAGAGTCAATTTTATCAACATCTGTGGGTTCCGACAGTTGTAAATCGAGACTGTTTACTATGGCAGACACTATTACAATTACCACACCTGCCAAAATTACTCCGCCGAGTATGCAGGCGGCAACAATTTTTCCTGTTCTGCCGCTGTTCTTTTTAGGTACAGGCGATTGTGTGGGAATAGGCGCAACTCCGTTCTGCCCCTGTACGGGAACATTTACAAAACCGTTTGGTCTTTGCTGTGGAAAATAAGAAAAATTCGTCTGCTGTTGAGGCTGTGTACCCGAAAAATTACTTTGCTGCGGTTGAGCCTGTACATTTTGAAAATTATTCTGCTGTGCAGTGTTGGCATAATTTGTATTATTTTGGTTTTGTACTGCCGATGCAGAATTGTTTAAGGGCTGTTTGTTCTCAATATTTATATATGGGTTCTGTTTATTTTCGGTTTGTGGTGATTGTGATTTAAGCGAAGTTCCGCACATTGTGCAAAAGTTGCCCTCGCAATCAAATCCGCAGTTTGGACATTTCATAATAAAGTTCTCCTATATTTATGTTTATACACTGCTATAATAAATCAAAAATAAACAAAAGTCAATGCATTTTTAGAATATTTTGCTATTGAATTTACAAAATTGTTGTTGAAATATTTTAGCCGCTGTTGTATAATTTTATTGAAATGTATCGAATAAACTTGCAAAATAATTGAATTTTTGCATTAAACAGAAAAAATATGAAATAATGGGAGTTTTAATTATGAGAGGATTGTATTCTTCAAAGACTAAAATTCGTCAGCAGATATTTACCGAAGTTGCTCGTTTTGCGTACGAGGGCGGTGATTATTCTAAATTTGAAAGTCTGCCTTACAAAATTATTCCGGGCGAGATTTCCACTTACAGAGAAAGCGTTTTCCTTGAGCGTGCCATTGTAGGTGAAAGACTGCGCCTTGCCATGGGACTTAACCTGTTGTCGGCAGATGAACAAGCGCCTATTTCGACAGGCGTTGAAGAAAGTATGATTGACGAAAAGGTATATGAACCGCCGCTGATTAATATTATTAAGTTCGCTTGCCACAGCTGTCCCGAAAAGCGTGTGTTCGTAAGCAACGGCTGTCAAGGTTGTCTTGAACACCCTTGTACCGAGGTTTGCCCGAAAGGCGCTATCTCAATCGTGCACGGTAAATCTTTTATTGACGAAGAAAAATGCATTAAGTGCGGCAAGTGCCAAAGTGCGTGCCCTTACAATGCAATTATAAAGCAGGAGCGCCCCTGCGCAGCTGCCTGCGGTATGAAAGCAATTCACAGTGATGAATACGGCAGAGCGGATATTGACTACAACAAATGCGTAAGCTGCGGAATGTGCCTTGTAAGCTGTCCGTTCAGCGCAATTGTTGACAAAAGCCAGATTTTCCAAACAATAAAGGCTTTACAGAGTGATACTCCCGTTTATGCCGCAGTTGCACCCGCCGTTGCAGGTCAGTTTGCAGGACTTCCCGCAACAAAAATAAGAAATGCGTTCAAGGCACTCGGCTTTGAAGATGTTGTAGAGGTTGCCGTGGGAGCCGATCTTTGCACCGTTGAAGAGGCAAAAGACTTTATGGAAGAAGTGCCTGCCAAACAGCCGTTTATGGCTACTTCGTGCTGTCCCGCATGGAGCGTTATGGCTAAAAAGACATTTCCCGACATTGCGCCTTACATTTCTATGGCTCTCACCCCTATGGTACTTACAGGCAGACTTACAAAGCAGGATCATCCGGGTTGCAGAGTAGTATTTATCGGCCCTTGTGCGGCTAAAAAGCTTGAGGCAAGCCGCAGAAGTATAAGAAGTGACATTGATTTTGTGCTCACTTTTGAAGAAGTGGCGGGAATGTTTGCCGCCAAAGAGGTAGATTTTGCGGCGCTTGAACCCGATGAAAAACCGCTTTCTTTCTCAAGTGCGGACGGTAGAGGTTTTGCCGTAAGCGGAGGTGTTGCAAAAGCGGTTGTAAATGCAATACACAAAATGAACCCCGAGCGTGAAGTAAAAATTGCAAACGCACAGGGACTTGACGAGTGTATGAAATTGTTAAGAATGGCGAAAGCAGGCAAATATAACGGATACCTGCTTGAAGGTATGGCTTGTCCGGGCGGCTGTGTGGCAGGTGCAGGCACAATAAATGTACCCGAAAAATCTGCCGCAGAAAATCTGAAGAGTAAAAAGAGCAGTCCATTTGAAACCGCCTGCGAATCTCCGTATGTAGACATTTTGCCCGAACTTGAAAACCTCTATAATGAGTTTTCTCATAAAAATAATGAATGATTTTAAAGTTGGGTAAATTATGGTTTAGCGGAGTGTCGGTCGGGCATTGAAATTTAGCTAACGCTAAA